>Ga0183100_1000091_pt1 | contig 131999 bp, 101 predicted proteins | sample Biomet2_FD_127789 | JGI IMG/M metagenome (GOLD analysis project Ga0183100, IMG submission 127789) | Microbial communities from bioreactor (seeded with anoxic lake sediment) at LBNL, California, USA - Biofuel metagenome 2 | ecosystem: Engineered > Bioreactor > Anaerobic > Unclassified ... | reverse complement strand
CGCAGAGCGTGGCGGAGATGCTGGTGGACTGGACGTGGATGAGCGGACGTTGGGGCATCGTGTTGCCACAGGCCATGCTCCGCGTGATTCCCGACGGCAAGGTGGGAACCCGCACCCTTCGGGCCGTGAACGAGAGCGATCCGTATATCTTTTGGCACGACCTGAAAGAGAGTCGACGACGCTACTTCCTCCGCCTCGTTCAGAAGCGTCCCTCCCAGCGCCCCTTCCTCCACGGATGGCTCCGCCGAATCAATGACCTTTCCTTCGAATGAGAGAGGCTGTTTATAGTTGAAAGTTTATAGCTTATAGTTGAGAGCTTTTATTGTTTAAGTTTTTAATATGAATGACCGGTGTTGGTTCCTTGGGGGATCGACACCGGATTTTTTGCATTCGCTTGTGTTGGGCACTTTCAGCGCCCGTAGTAGAGGAGGAGCGGATGGTCCGCAGGTGCTGCGCACCCGCGGTTACCCGAAAGTTCGGCACTTTCAGCGCCGTAAATACAATTGCTTTTCTTTGTGTGTCGGAAGGGTGAGATCTCAAAAAGTTGAAAGGGTTTTATGTGCAGGGCACTTTCAGCGCCGCGAATACAGTTTTTGCAGTTTGTGTGGCATGGACAGTCTGTCGTTGTCGCAAGGGAAAGACACGAGAAATAAATGCATGCGATAAATCCTTTATTGATGGGTCCTTTCAGTCTCATGAAAGGTAGAGACCGTGCCCCGTGTCGCAAGGGAAAGACACGAGAAATGATGCCAAGGTCACGAAGAATGATCAACGAGAAATGTAACGCTATTTTAGGACGAGACAACAATATTAAAAAAAGAGGATGCGCCGTTTTGACACATCCTCTTTAATTAGTGTGGACCAGCTAGGGCTTGAACCTAGGACCTCCAGATTATGAGTCTGTGGAATAGATATACCTAATCAACTGTATGTTAGTTTGTTTATAAACTCTTTGGTTGGCTATTTATCAACAATAAACCAACATTGGCAATATAACTTCTTTTATGTTTATATAGCCATTTTGCTTAGCCCTGCTAAACGATTAATTTGTTCATCATAAATTTAATTATTAATTGTTTCATAACATTTCTATTTCCATATTAATAATGATTGTATGAAATACCATCAAGGTTGCCTTATAAAGATTAATCTATAGAAAACATCTTATCAATAGATATATAAACCATATAAAGATTACAATTGAGAGGCAACGATGATTCTTAATATCAGAAATGAGACATTTAATTATAATGATAAATCTCTCCCTCTTTGAAAGCCTTGTTTTTGGCCAACAATTTTCTAATTCTTTATCCATTACATCTTTAATTCTTGGTACATTTTCTTCATACCAAAATGAAAATATCCCAATGACTGTAATAATGAATAATAGCAAAGGGGATGAGCTTGGTTCATCATCATAAAAATCTCCATGTGGTTTGGGTTCAAATCCCATAATCTTAATTATTTGTTATTTGATATAAATTCAGAAAATGTCATATTGGACTTGAAGGTAAATAATTACACATCCACAGATAATGGTCAGTATCACAAATATAGGAATATAAATCATATAAAAAATATTCCTATTCACTATATACTTATTTAAAGGTATAAATATTGGCATACTTATAATTAATGCCATCACAGCAGATGCTACTAATAGCACTATTAATGGCGGCAATAAAATAAAGGAACACCATAGAACTAAAGCTTTGACAAATTCATTTCTATCAAAAAAGTTTCTAATAAAGGCTATCCCCTTATTATCTGTAGTCTGATACCATTCTTTTATCTCATAAAAGTAATCCAATATATTTTTCATCTTTCTAGCATGAGTGGTGGATGGTCAGGAAGGGTTAATTATAGCTCTTCCTGAAAATCCCATTAATCTTTAACTCTATATATGTCACCTTCACCATGTTTCCCTAATGTGATAAGTTTTGCTTTCTTTATGTCAATAAACTCACCAGCATTGAGATTAGAAGAATCATCTAATGGTATGAATGTCATTCCTCCACCTTTTAGTGTGAATTGAACAGACCTTTTATTATTAATAGCTTGAACAATCCTTGTAAACTTGTTAACCTGTCTACTTGGCTGAATTGTCCCTACAACAATAGCTGTATCTATTGCATCTATTTCTTCTTGAGTAAAGGGTCTTTCGTCTTTTATTTCCCACTTAGGGGCTGCAATCTTTGGCAACCTTTCAAATATATTCTTAGTTTGTGTAGGCTCTGTCATAGAACCTGTTTCTTTTAATCGCTGTAAAGCACTAAATATATGCATATCAATTTTATCGTTAGAGTTGTTTATCCATATTTTTCCATATTCTTTGAAGAAGAAAATAATCCAAGCAATAATTGGTATCACAAGAATATAAGTACCAAAAGTTATCTCACATTCACTGTAGTGACCATACTCATCTCTTTCTCCAAGTCGTCCTAAAGCTGACACAATAATAGACAGAAATATAGTGCCACCTAAAAGAGGTGCAATATTTCCAAGTAATTTTTTTCTTAATTTGTATAAGTCTGTCTCATCTTTATACAATCCTATTTTATTCCATAATGGTAAAAGGAACAAATTCTCTCCATTAAATTCTTTCTTCCACCATATCAGGTATAGGTAATATAAGACAAGGACTAAATAAAACAGGATATAAAAGCATCCTGTTGTATAATAGTATAAGTCAACTAATAGTTCTACACATAAGGCAATAGGACTTATTGTGAGTACCAAGGAAGCTATAATTTTAAGGATTGTCATTTTCCCTGAATTGTTTTTATTCATTTTGAATCTTATTACATAATTATTATTTGCTTTTTAAAATCAATAATCCATTTGTTTTCTAAAAGGAATTGTACTCCAAGAACACCATGGATTTGTACACTTGTCTCTTGTTGGACTTGGTTCATTGCACTAGTAGCATCTATAATAGAGAATGAAGAAGTGTAATCAACACCTTCAAAATTGAATGTAGCTTCAATAATAGGCGTCTTTTGATAATTTCCCTCTATTCCCATAATAGATTGGTTCCCATCGAGCCTTTTAAACTTTTCCTTGAAATGCTCATACACATAGTCAAAGATAACATTATGAGTGGCACCTGTATCTATGAGAAAGCAGAGATTCTTTGTTCCACTTGAAGTTATAATAACGGGAAGACCTGTTTTTTGCAAGCCAAACATCAGGGGATATTCCATAAGGATAATATATTAAAATGGTGATTGACCAATACTGTCAATTGTTAAAATAACATCTTCATCTGAAAGCTGCATTTTTTTAGCAACAAATAATAAATAATCTTTCTTGCGCTTGGAAGGCTTGTCTTTCAACATTATATAAGTAAGACAAAATAGATAGTTCTCTTTATCATCTTGCGAAGTAGGATAAGCATCTTGTATTTTTTCAGGTTGCATGTTCAGCACCTTATCATACAGATTTGTATCCATGCTTTTACTCTTCATTATTTCTTTAATATTCTGTTCTGATTTAGAAGAAATATTTCCATCAGCAACAGCAATAGCTATTAAATCTCTTATTAAACATTCATGAAGAGCACTAGTGTTATTTAAATTCACATTTTCATTCTTTTTCCCTAGAATATCTAATTTTTTTGATTCAGAGCTATCCAGACTAATTGTAGCCTTCTTCTTTTTACCTATCTTAAACATAACATAAGCTCCAACAATACAAATAACAAGTAATACAAAATTATATATGTTTATACCATTTATAAATATTACATTAATGCCACCTAAGGACATTAAAATAAGAAAGCCACCTAAGACTTTGCATATTACTGACTTTAAATTTTTCATTTAATATTTAATTTATTGGGGGTTGTTGTATGACTTGAAATATATTCGCTGTCTATAATTATATCACAAGAATCCTTTGTTGTGTTACCAACAATTCTATAAATAATACAAGTATGGGCTACTTTACATATATATAATAATGCCATAGAAGACACCTCACTAGTGAGATTATTATATAGTTCTTCTTTTATTTGAGAAGCATTTGTCTTGAAATTACTAATGGAATAAGTGTTTTCATCCACCTCTAGTTTATCAATAATATTATGGTTATCAAGATAAATGCCTGTAATGGTCATCCCTTCATCAACCTTTTGGGGTAAAGAACTTTGTGATAATTGCATTTGCATATCTAACACTTCTTTGACGGACTTATCATGTAATTTGCCAAGTTTTATTTTCTCTTTAAGCTCTTTGCCATCAATAGCAATCCTGAAATGACTATTATCAGAAGATATATCAAAAGCTACACCATAGTTATTCTTCAAAAGGAGGTTAACTAATTTATCTCCATTGTTTATCCCTTGTCCATTTAAAATGCCAAATGATATTAATAGTAAATTTTTAGCCACCTTTGGATTCTTTTCAAGAAGATCCAAATTTAATTTGTTATCATTGTAGTTCAAATAATAAACAACCTGATTATTTTCATCCATTATTTTTGTTATAGAGGCAACCTCTTTAATGATTTCAATTGGGCATAGTTCATTTGCCTTAGAAATCTGTCCTTGTAGGGTGTTCTCCTTTTGAGGTTGTAAAATCGCCTTATTGATTATACTACCAATTGTACCAAATAGAAATAGTGAGATGAAAAACCATAAAATAATTTTACCCCAACTTGTCTCCTTATATGGCAACCCATTTTCTAAGGCATTTTTTCTTCGCTTAGCTCCTATTTTAAAGAGAATTAAGCCTAAAAAGCCACAACAAACAGATAAAGAAAGCAATATCATTCCTGTTGATAACGCATTTTTAAGAGATGATATTGAAGCCAATAATTCAATACCTCCTAAGACGATGAATGTTATTCCAGTTTTTCTCATGTTTTAATTTTTTATTATGTATTAAATATTATCAGAAAGAAAGGTTGCACAAATACAAGAAAACACATGATGATTAGAAATGCCATCAAATATCCTTTTTCATAGTAGTTGACAAGGTACTCCTTAGAGACTTTGTCTGGGAATTTTATAATTCTTAAATCTGCCATAAGTGCTCTTTTTGTGACATACCTCAAAAAGAAAGGTGCAAGCAATCCTACATTTGTAATTCGGAGGCATCGCCAAACACCTAAGTCACACAAATAAGGAAAGCCCACACCCTATGGCATGAGCATTCACTTACTTACTATGGTGACTTTTTCTTCTAATTGGCGATTTTCCGAATATCACAAGTAAGAAGTAAACACTTCTTTTTCTAAATATATCTTATTCTTTTAACTCATTCTTATACTTTTAATTGTTGTCCAATACAAAAGTAGTATTTTTTTGTTGACAAACAATCATATAGCATTGAAAAATTTTCAAAAAACAGACATATTTGTACCATAGGGCTGGGTTATTTCCTTATTTATTTCATAAGCACGCATAAAATATACATGCCAAAGACTATCCATAAAAGGATATTTACAAACAATTCCATATATTATCAACTTGAGTAATTGGGCTAAATAGCTCTTTTTTTCTTGCAGAAGATAAAAACATCTTTCTGAATGATGAATGAATAGAACTCATATTCACTTCTATTTTTATTTTATAGGAGAAGTGAATATAAATTTCCTAACATAATGGAAAGATTATAGAAAAAAATATATTATTGAATGAACCAAGAATATTTATTTGTACCATATAAAGCTTGATTCAGGCCATCAGCCAATTGTGTGGCATTAAGTGACCTATCTAAGAAATTATCTATATAGGATGATTTATTTGCTCCTGTAAGCAGATTATAAACATTCCACATGGAAATTGCATCATGTTTGTCAGGAAGAGAAAAATTATCGTCATTGTAATATGCTTTAGCAACCAATCCAATTTGTGTATCTGTCATAAGCATATTTGGCAAAGACTTCTTCTTTTCAACAGGCAAATACTGATATAATCGGCTTTTCCCTAAGAATTGTGCAAACTGTTGTTCTGACATATAAGAATCTTTAAAAGCACTCATGTAGAATAGGTGCTTAGATATGTTATAGCCTTGGAACAATTGTATGGCAGACTGAAATAAATCTCCCATACTCATCACCTTTAATTCAGTCTTGTAGCCATCTGTTGATACACAGAGATTACAGCAAACCATATTCTTAAAGCCGATAAATAGTTTAAACTTCTCTGTTGTTTTTCTGCTGTAAAGATTTTCATGATTGTATGCTCTGACACCTCCTATAGTAAGATTTAGTCTGTTGCCTGCAATATTTTCATAAATAGTCGGTATTTCAAAGCAGAACATCATTCTCTCATAATAGATGGTTTTATCTTCATCCAACAGCTCTTTAACTGACTTATTGATAGCTTCGGGAGTTCTTCCTTTAATGATATGGCTGACCCTAATGGATGGTCTTTCAATACTTTCACCATGAAATACATTATTGGCTGCATCCCATATTGTCTCAATGAAGTTAGGATGAGAAATGGTTATCTCATTATCTTTACTGAATACTGGTACTATACAATCATTCTTCAAGTGCTCTAATGGAACTTCAATTGTATTAGCTTCAATAAATGGCAATTTATTGATCGTTGATACTGCTGATGCTACAACATCATCTATTACTTCTGTATAAACAGCATCTTCTATTTGATTTGCTCTACTTGGATAGAGCATATTTTTAACCCCTACAGGTTGTAACTGCATTATTTCCATACTTAATAAAATTTGGATTATAATTTATTTGTGATTCTCTTGTCTCTGTTTGAAGTTGGTTCTTCTTCTGCATAAAATCTGTTGTGAGCTGCTGATACCATTCAGGATATTGATGATATATCTTAATCAATTCTTCAATAGTCTTAGCTTTAGAGATTTGTTGTTTTATCATATCTACATTTACTCCATCATTGCACCAATTCAGAATACTCTGACCTGTAGAAGAGGTTATTGTAAAGTCTGGCTTTCCCATAAACAGATTAGTTCTATCCTTAGATGATATAGTCTGATGCTTCATATTAATGTCAAAGACAATAGTAAACTCATAGTCTATGCCATCCCTCATCACTGCTTTTAATCCTACCTTTTCAGGAACTATCTTACCATTCTTCTCATTAAGAACATAATCTTGCTTGCATCTCATTGTACAAATGATATGCTTGTCACTCTGTAGAATCCTTTGCATAAAAGCATTTATTCTTGGAGTAACCTTCTGCCAATTAGTAAAACTATTTCCCTGCAATCCTGCATGATATTCAAGAAGATTATCCCAACATTGAGAAATAGAGTCAATGATAATCACTTCCATCCCTGCATTTTCACAAACTTCAATTGCTTCTGTGTAATTTTCAGGAGTGAAGTTATCTTGCAATGGAAGTACATTGTATTGACCTAAGGAGGCATAAAGGTCTGCACTCCCATTCTCACTGTCAATGACTGCTATTTTAGACCAGTCACTACACAAACCATAAGCTAGAAGTAAAGCACTATAAGTCTTTCCACTTCCTGCACAACCTTGAAGAGCAAGCTTTATTTTAGCTTGTTTCTTCGATGATACTCTTAAATTCATCATATCTATTTAGTGTTAATGATAATTCATTTTATAAGGGAAAAAGAAAGCAGGGAATAGGTTATTTCCCTACTTTCTTTACAAGACCTACAAGGTAGCCAATATTGGAGCACCACCATCACCCTTTTGATGTAACATGTAAAACATATCTCCTGTTTCAGGTGAACATACTTGTGAAATGACAGGATTGGTAATTTCACCATTAGCAAATTTATCACTAACAGCACCAGTCTCACAGCCATAAACAAAGAAACATTTTCCTGTTTGGGGATTCTGTTTTACATCAATCTTTTTAACTTCTTTCTGTGCCTTAAATTCAGCTACAGACATTGTTTCAATAAATTTTAAGCTTTCCATTATTTTATATTTTTCTACTAGTGTAGCAGACTATTCCACTACTTATTATCAAATGAGAAGGAGGAGTAATGGGCATTTTATACACCATAATCCCATAGGGGAGTATCCCCACCTTGAATGATGGGGTGGGTAATTGGCTGGTGTAATGAGCACTTATTAAAATAAAAAAGCAAAAAAAATGGAGAAAATTATACTTAATTAATGGATAAAACTTGGGGTTCAATACTTAGTGGTACTTTCGCAGAAGCAGAAGCCAAATGGTTTTAAGATGCAATAGGTTTTCAAACCTTATTGAATCAAGAATCCTATTTTTATAAAAACCAACATAATGGTAAGAATAATATTAAGGCTTTTGCAAGTAGCATACATAAAACTTGCTATGTTTCTGTATAAGGATGGTACAAATAGCTATCCATGGTGTAAATTTATCTTAGATTTAGTGGAGAATGCTCCTTAAATCTTAGAGTTTATAAGTCATCTTATGAATAGGTAATCAGTAAGAATAGTTATTTATTATAATGTCTGAGTATCAAATATATATACTTTTTATAAAGAAGTAGGTACTTTTGAGTATTCACATCTTTTATACATAAAGTATATATGAATATGATTACCAATCACTAATTGCTCAAGTTTCTAAACTTTCTGTTTACATCAATTTCTGCTCCAATTCTATTACTTGGTTCACACCGTAAGTCTAACACATCATAACTAATAATAGGGTACACATTTTGTCTTTGGTCATTTTGTGTTCTCTCTCCCTTCTTGACGAATAAATCTAATTTACAATAGACTTTCCTTTGAGATAATTGATTACCTCTAAACATGTTAATCCATATATAATTAAATTGCCTATGAATTGATTCTCCCGTCATTGTAGAGTCAATGGGGAAAGCATGTTCAATACTAACTTTTAACGGATGGTCTTCACTTAATGCCCAAAAAATTATTTTGTTATAAAATATATCATACCTTCTTTTATTATAGAGAAGACTATCAGAAAGCTTCTCTACCAACTTATCAAATGGGACATAGTCTATCAACTCAATAAACTTATCTAAAAAGTTAGAGTTAAATTGGGTCACACCTCTTGTCCTCAATGTTTGGGCTAATTCTTTTTGACCTTGTATTGATTCTATACCCCTTAAGGTTTCTACTATAGATTCACGTTCTTCTGTTTGTGTTTGTACAATCTCTTCATTGGTCTCATCAATTATTGCTTCAGTTCTACTTATATCTTCAATAACTTGACTAAAATCAACATGATGTCCTTGTCTTTCAAGTTCATCTTTTAATATCTCATTTTTACTATATGTTACAGCCTTTAAATGGAGCTGTATAAGTATTCCATCAATATTAAAATATGACACTTCAATATTATTATTTCCTTTACATTCTCTTACTAATGGCAGGCACGAGGACCCATAATAATTTCTCTTTGTATATTTGATTATATCTTCATTACTTAATTCTTCAATCCTTAATTTTGGGAAATTGTTGTGCACATAGTGCATATGTTTGGTATAGTCTCTTACTTCTAAAGCATCATGTACAATTTGTTCTTTAATAGCATTAAAGTCCTCTGGAATATCACCCCTTTGTTCTGAAGTAGTATATATTATTGTCTCACTTAATAAGCCTTCTGCATCTCTACATCTTCCTGATATTTGCTGATATTTGTCTACAGAAAGAAGAGAATGAATAATGGCTGCATCTGCTATTGAAATTAAATGAAATCTATGACTTATGTCTATACCAACAAAATATGTACAAGTCATGAAATTAATTCTTTTGGGAAGTTGCTGTTCCGTTATTTCGGTATAATATTGTTCTACATAAGGTTTGCTCTTTATTCCACATAATACCGCACAATCTTGATGTAAATCTTCTCTTAGGCTTTTGATTATAGGTATAATGCCACCTTTTACAGCATTAAGGGCTATTAATATTTTATCATCAGGATATTCTTCTATAATGTTTTCTATTTTTTTTCTTGCAGTTTCTATGATATTATTTGTGTTAATCAATTTAATATTTCTACTCTCAATAGTATTAAAACAAACATTGATTATAGGTTCATCATTTATCAATGGATTAGAGAAAGAACCTATAGTTGCAGACACTAAACAACGTTGTTTCAAGGGAAATTTAAAATAATAGTCAAGAACATCTTCAAAAGCAGGTCTATATGAGGTATCATATTGGTAAGAATCTATTTCATCAACCATAATAAAATAGTCCTTGTATGAATTATCTCCAATAATTGACATTAATTTTGGTAAGCTATCTGCTACCACAATAAATTTCTTATGTTCTATGCTTGCATCATTTAAATACGCTAAAATATCTTGCTGAGTAAACCCCGATATTCTGCTTCCATAATATAATATGGAATATTTATGTGTATCAGGGTTATAACTGTTCTTTGCTTTTTCGTAGGCTAAAGCCCTTGTTGGAACAACTACTATACTATTCCTCGGTGAGTTTAATTCTAATGTAGTAGCACCAATACCAGTCCTATTTTTTTTGATTAATCCATACGGGGTAGTTAAAAAGATTTCGCTTAATTTATCACTATCATTTGTCATAAAGAAATCAATGCATAATATACTCTTGTATTTTTCTATCCAATGTATTTCGGATTGTAGATGGTGATATAGATATTTTACATAGGCTCCATTTAACGCCCGTATAACCTCAATATCATGAATGTCATGGTTATTGTCAAATTCAGGTGCAAGAGCAAATAGAATAGAGTACTTGTCTGTTTCTACTATTGATGTTGGTTTAAAGATATTTTCCATTTGTTATTAACGTTTTAATAGTTACAAAGGTAATGTTTTATATTCATTTCTAATTATTCTTAATAAGAAAAGTGAATATTAGTTTCAAAGAATCTCTGTAATTAAAGAAATACAGAGACTCTTTTTTAACCTCTTCAAGACCAATTAGCCAAATAAATATTTAATGACCTTCCTATTAGCTTCATTTTCAATCTTGAAATCACGCTCAATATAAATGTCTGTAACCTTCATGGATTCATCAATATGATTCAGTGCTGCATGGACTGTATATTTATCTATGCCTACCTTATTTACTGCTATTGTGGCCCAAGAGTGTCTTGCTGCATAATACTCTAAATCATCAATATTTAAAACTCCTCCTATTTCCTTTAATCCATAGTTAATAGCCTTATTGAAGCTGTCAGGGGTAGAATAATAATGATAGAAATTAAAAACTCTCAGTCCTGTGTTATCTTGATATTTCTTTAGCAAAGGTTTTACAATATCGGGTATAACAAGCTTCATCTTGGCTTTATCACTTCTTCTTTCTTTAGTCTTATTCCTATAGTATGTGATGGTGTAATCTTGGATGTCATTACAAGCATAAAGGTCTGTTGAGTTCATCCCAATCAGACAGAAAGATAATATAAAGCAATCTTTTGCGAGATTATATCTTCCTTGAATTTCTCTTCCCTTATTATTATAATGATATGGGAGATTAAAAATTTGCCTTATTTGTGATGGAGATATAGCTCTTTTTCTAGTAGCTTCCTGCTTAGGTATCTTGAAGTTTTCAAAAGGAGAACCACTAATCAGGATAATATTCCTATCATAATCATTAAACTGCTTCTTAGCTTCATTATACAAATGCCTAATACTGCCAAGATACAAAGACACCATCCTATTTGAAGGTATTCTTTTGCCTATTTTTTCCAATTTTTTAATTCTTTCCTTTCTTTTCTCTTCAAGATAATCTGTAAACTTTCTCAATAGTCCCATGCTTATTTGGTTAATATTCAGTTCCTCTTTACCCAAGAAAAGAATAAAAGCATTTATGGCAGATGTATAATTCTCTACTCCTTTTATAGTGGCTTCATCTATCCATTTTTTGCTAAACTGAATAAAGTCTATCTGCTGTTTCTTTCTATTCTCACCATCTATGAATGATAGTATATCATCCAATGTATATGAGCTTAAATCTATAGGAAGTTTAGAACTCATTTCTTGATAGTTCCTAACAATCTTGTCTGCTTTTTTATTAAAATCTGGATTCTTGATTTTAAAGGACTTGGTAAGGTCTTCTGTCCTAACAAAGATTGGTGTAGAAAGCCTCTTTACTTCTCTATTATAAGTTACTCTGATTTTTACATTATAAGTTCCGTCTTTTTTTAGTCCTGCTTTTAGGACTTCTGCTTTGAATGTCAGCATGTTATTTCTTTAATTTAGAAACCAACAATAAACCAACAAACAGTTTAAGTATATATTTTACCTTCTTCAAGAGCATAAAGGGAAAAATCCATAAAAAAGAAAAATCTCCATAAGTATTTAACTTACAGAGATTTCCTTTTCTTTTGCAGGTGGACCAGCTAGGGCTTGAACCTAGGACCTCCAGATTATGAGTCTGTTGCTCTAACCAACTGAGCTACAAGTCCGTTCTGACCTCGTTGGATCAGATTGAGGTTGCAAAGATACGTGTTTTCCAAGAAATAGCAAAACAGTATGTCAAAATTTCCTGAATTTTTAGCTTTTAAAGAGCTTCAAAAGCTAAAAAACATTAGATTTTATGGGATCAAGACTTTCTTTTTATTTGTGATATAGATGCCCGATTGTAAGTTTTTTGTATTTGCAGAGGTTCCTACCATTCGGCCGTTAAGGTCGTAAATAGGGTAAACGGTATTATTTGTAACCGTTACTTTTTGAATGCTTACAGGAATGCCATTTTTAGCAAATTGAAGTGGATTAAAATAAGTGTTCCAAGCGCCCCAAGAAGACCCGTAAGCGTAACTAATAAATTGTGGTTTGGTGATATCCATATGTCCTTCTTCATCTCCACTGATCCCGCAGTTATGCAGATAACTTTGTAACGGACCCTGCAGAATGCCTGCGTTAACAAAATAACGTCCGTTAGATGAATACCAAACATAGATTTTGGAATTCGCTGACATTCTGCTAGCTGTATGTACGGCAATGAACAATTTCAAAGAATCGCAGTATTTGATGTCGCAATGATCGGCTCCATAAATGGAAGTTTTGTTGATAACAGTGCCATAACTCTTAAGCAACGCAGGCCAGTTTGCACTGTCGGCAGGTGCCATCGAGAGGCGAGTGGTAACACCTCCATCATCCCAGCTGTAGTAGAAATAGACCATTTTGTCTTTGATAAGAATGGAAGGTTCTCCTGCTCCCCAGCTGGAGTGATTGCCAGTAAATTTTACAGCAGGAGCAATTGAAGGTCCTCCCCATCCTGAGCCATTCCATTTTTCCCATGGACCTGATGGCGATTTGGAACGAGCTACATAAACGTTGTTGTCAATTCCGCCTGTGTTTTTGGTGGAAGTGTAACCAATATAATAATAATTGCCCCATTTGGCTACAGCAGGATCGCAACAGGAAAGTTGATCTTCCGTACCGTAAGTTGGTTTGAGCACCATTTTTTCAGTTGTCCAAGTTTTTCCGTTATTTGTGCTGTGTTGATAGGAAATTTGGTCCCAATAGTTACCGTATCCTAAGAGGTGCGAATTATAAAAAATAGAGGATTGGAAGCAACCAGAAACGATGGAACCATTTTGAAAGCTTGTCTGAGTAATTCCGTAAGCAGCCTTGGAGCAGAACCAGGCACCAGCGTATGCAGAGCCTTTTGAAAGTGTCCATAAGTAAGAACCTGCAGGGAATAATTCGGAATTTGTGGTTGAAGCATTGTTATTGGAACGTAATTCTACCCATTGATTATCACAAAGCGCCGTGTAACGAAAGGTAGATACAGGTGTGCCTTCCAACGTTTTGGCGTATGAAGTGTCCCATTTGTATAGGGTTATGGTAATGCTGTCCAGTCCGTTGCGTGACCATGTTGGGGCATTGACATCAATGCTGAAAAATGGTTTAGTTGTTGTAAATTTCTGAGCTGCGATGTTTATTTTATTGATGAGGATGGCAGTATGGTCGGAAGAGGCATCATAAAGAGCTGTGTATCCTGAAACCGTCTCATCGTTTTGAAAAGAAGAACCGGCAGCTGCAAACCAGATATCAAGAGATCCATCGTGATTTCTCATAATTGACGGACCATAACGGTAGTTTCCAGCTTTATAAATATCCCAGCCGGAGAGAGCCTGCATAGTAAAACCTCCTACTGTGACATTGGCAGCTGAGGTTGTTTGGGCGTCAATGTAATGTTGGTTGAAAAAGTTCATTGTCGTCAAGGCAATAAGGACTTGCAAAAAAAAGAAGAAATTTTTCATTTTTTATTTCATATTTATCCGTGAGGTTGTGATGTGATAAATCAACTGCATCGGGAAACCTTATATTGTTTGCAAAATTAATGTTTTCTCTTTAGATGTTGATGGAGAAGAAGCCATATAAATCATAGACTGATTTGAAAAGAGTTGGAAGAAGAGATTTTAAGAAGCTGTTTTGAATTTTTAGAAAAATAACAGTCTAAAACTCTTTCGAATTCTTTTGGTCTCTTTTTGGCGCATTTTTCGGATTTGTTTCTCGATTTAGCCCGCTAAACCTTCGATATAAATCCAATAAATTCTTTCAAAAATAACCTCAAAAGACTTTCGATAAAAATTCAAAACAATTTCTAAGTTTAAGAAATTGCTAGATTGAACTGATATAAAAATAAAAAGTTTGACCTCTTTGTTTTGTCTTTCTCTTAACTTGCGCTAACTTTGCAAAATAATATATTGGAAAAGATGGAATCAACAAACCTCAATCTCAGACAACTGGGGCTTAAACCTGAAGAAGTACAGATGGCACGTGCTAAGTATGGCCGCAATCTACTTACTCCGCCTAAACGCCCTTCTGTTATCAAACTTTATTTCGAAAAATACAAAGATCCTATTATTCGTATTTTACTTCTTGCTGCCTTGCTTTCTTTGGGTATTGGTTTTTTTGAAGGAGAGTTTGTTGAAACAATAGGAATTTTAATTGCCATTTTTTTGGCTACAAGTATAGGCTTTTATTTTGAATATGATGCTCAGAAACGTTTTGATGTCCTGAATGCCTTAGGGCAGGAAGAATTGGTCACCGTAGTGCGTTCCGGAATGGTGACACAAGTACCGAGGAGCGAGCTGGTTGTTGGTGACATTGTTATTTTGGAACAAGGAATAGAAGTGCCTGCTGACGGAGTTTTGCTTGAATCTGTGAATTTGGATGTAAACGAATCCTCGTTGACAGGAGAGCCCCTTTGTCACAAAACGGTTAACAGAAAACACTTTGATGCGGAAGCCACTTATCCTTCCAATAAGGTTTTGCGTTCAAGTATGGTCGTGGACGGCCATGGTGTGATGCGTATTGATTCCGTGGGTGATTCTACGGAAGTTGGGCAGGCCTATGTAGAATCTACGAAAAAACAAACTATCGATACACCGTTGAATCAGCAGTTAAATCGTTTATCAAAAATGATCAGCCGGGTGGCTCTGTTGATTTCTATGATGGTATTTGTGATATGCGCCATTCATGGTTTAAGTTCTTACTTTGGTGAATTGCTTCCTGGACAACCTGCAAATTGGTTGAAAGTCACGGAGCTGATGTTAAATTACTTCATGATGGCTGTTACATTGATGGTGATGGCCGTACCTGAGGGCTTGCCTATGGCTGTTACGTTGAGCTTGGCTTTAAATATGCGTCGTATGTTGAAAACAAACAACTTGGTGCGTAAAATGCATGCTTGCGAAACAATGGGTGCCATTACTGTGATTTGTACGGACAAGACCGGAACATTGACGCAAAATCGGATGGAAGTGGCTGAGATAAGGTATAATCCAGCGAATGAGGCTTTGCTTCGCGAAAATATTGCAGTGAATTCCACCGCTCATCTGATGGAGGACGATGGACTGCATGGAGTCGGTAATCCTACCGAGTGTGCTTTATTGCTTTATTTGAGGAAGGAGGGTGTTGATTATGCACAATTGAGGAGAGACACTCCTATCGTAAATCAGCTTTCGTTTTCCTCAGAGCGCAAATATATGGCTACTATAGTGGAATCGCGGGTGACAGGTTCCCGAATGATGTATATAAAAGGTGCACCGGAAATGGTAATGCGTTTTTGTCGGTTTGAGGAAGGTGTTAAAGATTCGACCAGTGAACGTTTAAAAAGCTATCAACAAGCCGCCATGCGGACACTCGCTTTTGCTTGTCGTGAGATTGGTGTAGACGAAAAAGTTGAAGGCTGGAGCTTAGTGAAGGCTGGAGGATTTCAATTTTTAGGAATCTGTTCCATTATGGATCCGGTACGTTCGGAGGTGCCTGGTGCCATAGAAACGTGTCGAGAAGCTGGTATACAAGTGAAAATCGTAACCGGTGATACAATTGGCACAGCCATAGAAATAGCACGCCGAATAGGATTGTGGACAGCCGAAGACACGATGGAAAATGCGATTATAGGTCCTGATTTTGCGGCTCTTAGTGACGAAGATGCTGCTTTGAGGGTCAAAAAAATAAAAGTGATGAGCAGGGCTCGACCGATGGATAAACAGCGTTTTGTAGACTTGCTTAAAAAGCAGGGAGAAGTTGTTGCGGTTACGGGTGATGGAACGAATGATGCACCTGCACTGAATATGGCTCAGGTTGGACTTTCTATGGGCTCCGGTACTTCTGTCGCTAAGGAAGCGAGTGATATTACCCTGATTGATGACAGTTTCCGTTCCATTGCTACCGCAGTGATGTGGGGGCGTAGTTTGTATAGAAATATTCAGCGATTCATTGCGTTTCAATTGACCATCAGTCTCACGGCATTGGCTATCACGGTGGTAGGCTCGTTTTTTAATACCGATTTGCCACTTACTGTAACGCAAATACTTTGGATAAATTTAATTGTGGACACTTTTGCATCTTTGGCTCTTTCTACAATTCCACCATCTCTTGATGTAATGAAAGAAAAACCCCGAAAGACTTCCGAGTTTATCATTACATCTCATTTACGTAATAATATTTTAGGTACCGCGTTTGTCTTCCTCCTTGTTTTGATTGGAATGTTGGCTTATTTCAATAGATGGGGGCAGGGTAGCATTAATCTCTCGGAATTGACCGTCTTTTTTACGTTTTTTGTAATGTTGCAATTTTGGAATTTGCTAAATGCCCGTACGTTGGGTAGTCATGAGTCTGCTTTTCAAAATCTAAAACATTGCCGAGGATTGTTGTTTGTTATGTTTTTAATTTTAGTTGGTCAGATACTTATTGTGCAGTTGGGAGGAGCGGTGTTCCGTACAGAACCAATGAATATCGTTACGTGGGGTATTGTGATTGGCATTTCATCTTTGACCTTGTGGATTGGAGAATTGGTGAGATTTATTCAACGGAAAAAGAAATGTCATGAATGAAGTTAAAAATATAATCTTTGATCTAGGCGGCGTTATTTTGGAATTGAAACCAGACCGTTGCATTCATGCTTTTCAGAAGTTGGGCTGTCCTAAGGAAGTTTTCGAAGGGACATTTTGGATGAACGGCATCTTCAATCGCATAGATCGTGGAGAGGCTACCGAAGCGGAGTTTTATGATGAAATACGTCGATTAGGGCATATTCCCAATGCTTCTGATTCTGAAATTCTTCAAGCGTGGAACCTTTTTGTAAGTGAAATAACAGAACGTACCTATCAGGCTCTATGTCTCTTGAAAGAGACGTATGCCCTCTATCTGTTGTCAAACTGCAATTTAATGCATTGGCGATGCTGCAAGGAGGAACTGTTGAAGTACAAAGGACACAGTGCTTTGAGTTGTTTTCAACGGATTTTTATGTCATTTGAGATGCATCTTGAAAAACCAGAGCAAGAAATTTATAAATCTGTTTGCGATGAAGTAGGAATTCGAAGCCAAGAAACGCTGTTTATTGATGATCGGGAGGAGAATCTAAAAGGTGCGGCAGCTCTTGGTTTTCAAACAATGTTAACTAAAGATGGAGATTGGATGAATGAATTGAAAATTTTTGAAAAGGACTAATTAAGGATTGAAAAAGAAAAAATATGGAAATAATAAAAGATATCAAAACTACTCAAATTCCTGCCAATGTGGCAACCATCGGATTTTTTGATGGTGTGCATTTAGGTCACAGAGACTTGATAGAACAAGTACGGGTTATAGCTGCTGAGCGAGGACTTAAGTCATTGCTGATTACATTTCAGAATCATCCGCGTACAATACTTCAAACGGATTATGTTCCAGAATTACTCTCGACACCAAATGAGAAGTTATGTTTGTTGGCAGAAACAAAGGTCGATATGTGTTTCCCTTTGAACTTTACAAAAACAATGTCAGAGTTATCAGCAAAAGAATACATGAAACAGTATTTACACGATATGCTGAACGTGAAAGTTCTTGTGATTGGTTATGATAATCATTTTGGAAAGGGATCTAAAGAGCGTTTTTCACAATATAAAAAATATGGGCAAGAATTGGGAATGGAAGTTGTGGAAGCCAAGCAATTCCTTTTTGAAGGCAAAAATGCCAGTTCGTCAGCTGTACGTTTTTGTTTGGAGGTTGGAGATGTTCAAAAGGCTGCTTTGCTTTTAGGGCGTCCATATAGTTTTGATGGAATCGTTGTGAAAGGAGAACATTTGGGCCATACGATTGGTTTTCCAACGGCAAACATAGATCCTGCTGCTATTCATAAAATGTTACCAATGGACGGCAGTTATGCTGTTAAAGTGGAATATCTGAATGAAAAGTATGCTGGCATGGTAAATATTGGTTTCAAGCCTACGTTTGGTTCCAGCAAAAAGCGAACGGTGGAAGTGTACATCCTGAATTTTGCGGATGATATTTATGATGAGAAAATACATTTGGATTTTGTACAACGTCTGCGTGCCGAAAAACGGTTTAGTTCGGTCGAAGAACTTCGTGAACAGCTTCGCAAGGATGTAGAAAAAGTGGAAAGGATCGTGAGATTGTAAAAGAATACAGGTCTCAAGGATCATCAAGTTTTCCAGATTTCTTTAAACATCAATTTTTAAGATGTTTCTCAAGGGAAATGTTTTTTATTGAAGAAACGAGCGCTCTTAGTTGCCGTAGTTTTGTCTTTTTGTGAGATTTGTAAAGAGAGGCGATTCGTTTAAATTTTATGTTGCCGTGTAGGTGCTTAGATATTAAACTTATAGTAAATGAGTTTTTTAGAAGGATTATTCATAACTATAAATATAATATTGTACTTTTGTACCAAAATTTATAAGAATATTCCTCGAAAGTGATGAAATTGAGGAATGATTGATTTTTTAGATGAAAAAAGCTCTTCTAATTATTTTAATATTTTTAATTGTTCAAGGTGCACTATCTTTCGTTCTCTCGATGGTGTGCACGCTGTTTACGAACATGCAAAATACCGAATTCCAAGGAACGCCTGCATCTTATTGGTGCTTGGGTGGTTCTTTGATAATATCGGATTTACTAATAATTATGTTTGTGTATTATATAGTCCGCAAAGATTCCAAACGTCCCCATCTGCCATCTATCATGAAGTTTCGAGGACGTGAGTTCTTGCTCTCATTGGGGACTTTTTTGACATTGATGTTTTTTATCAATGGCGTAACAGAATTAATAAATGTTCCGGACATTTTAAAAACTCAGGTTGATGGCATGATGCATAATTCGTTATGTATATTCGGCATAACCATAGTAGGACCGATTGCTGAGGAATTTTGTTTTCGTCGAGGCATTTTGGGCAGTCTGCTTGCATCACGAAAGTATCATCGTTATGCCTTGTTTTTGTCAGCTCTTGTTTTTGGGCTGATTCATTTGAATCCAGCTCAGATTGGAGGCGCTTTTTTGTTAGGTCTCTTTTTTGGTTGGCTTTATATTCGTACGAATAGTTTGGTACTCCCTGTTATTTTTCATGTTCTAAACAATTCAATCAGTGTTGTGCTTGGTTTTATATATGGGAATAATGCTAAAATAATTGACAGGTTTCCCAATACAACTTCTTTCTATATTGTACTTTCGGCATCGGTTGTGGTTTCGTTGTTACTTTTCCGACAAATGCAGAAAAAAATGCATTCTTCATGTAATGAAAATGAGGGGTTAAAATGATCAAGGCAAGTCTAGCTTTGTTCATAGCCGATTGCTGATTTTAATGAAAAACGAAGTCTATCGCCATAGTAGGTGGAATGTTAAGAATAAAGATATTCATTGATTCATTTTGTTGTTGATGAAAAAAGCCATTTTAATCATTGTTTTATATGTCTTAATGCAGATGCTGTTTGCGTATGTGTTTATGATTCTAGGTATGTTGTTGACGAACGTAACAGAGATGAGTCAATTTATGAAGACTCCTGCATATTTTTGGGCATTTGGTGCTTGTTTGTTTGTTGTTGACATTGTAATGGTAAGTCTTGTTTACATCATTTTGAATAAAAATAGTTTACATTCCGTATCTTTTTATTTAAAAGTACCCCGAAGTCGTGATATCGCATTGTCGACATTAGCTTTTATCCCTTTGGCTTTTTTGATTAATGGGGTTGGGGAATTCATGAATACCCCCAAATTTATAGAAAATGTTTACGCAGGCATGACCAGTAATTGGTTATGTGTGTTGTGTGTAATTATTGTGAATCCAATAGCTGAAGAATTCTGTTTCCGTGGAGGTGTTCTTGCTTCCTTACACTCATCTCCTAAATATAGGCGTTATGCTTTGGTTATTTCATCTTTCGGATTTGGACTTCTAAATTTGACTCCTGATCAGATATTGGTCGGATTTATGTTTGGCATGTTTCTTGGCTGGGTCTTTTTACGGACTCAGAGCTTGTTGGTTCCTATTATTTGTCGTATTTTCGATAATATAATTGCTTTTGTGACAACCTTAATATTTGGTCCAGAAACAAAAATGATAGAGATGTTTCCCAGTCATATGGTGTATTATATTTCCTTAGCGATAAGTATAGTGATGGCATTTCTGTTCTTTTGTTTGATGAAGAAATATCTTTATCAATCTAAAATTGAAGAAGAAATTTAGAATAGCGTTTTTGGATTGATTTGGAATGCAAATGGAGACTTCTTGCTAAGTATTTCTGACAGGTGTTTCTAGATCAATCATTCGATCCTATTCGCTTGCATTTGATCGTTTTAGTGAATTGAAAATATATTTTAGAAGAGAGATTCCTGATGGTAGTAAACCATAATGTTTTTTGGTTTGAAAGATATGTTCATGCCCAATAAAATATCGTATATTTGCGCTGCAATTCTAAATTAGATATAATTTGTCAAATACATATGGATTATAAATTTAATGAAATCGAGAAAAAATGGCAACGTCGTTGGGTAGAACAGAGAACCTATCAAGTGTCTGACTGCTCAGAGAAACCGAAATATTATGTGCTCAATATGTTTCCCTATCCTTCAGGGGCGGGACTTCATGTTGGTCATCCATTGGGATATATTGCCTCTGATATTTATGCGCGTTATAAAAGAATGAGAGGTTTTAATGTATTGAACCCTATGGGTTATGATGCTTATGGCCTTCCAGCTGAACAATATGCCATACAGACAGGGCAACATCCGTCTGTGACTACCGAAAAAAATATCAATCACTATCGTGAACAGTTAGATAAGATAGGTTTTAGCTTCGATTGGGATCGAGAAGTCCGCACGTGTGATCCTGAATATTATCATTGGACACAATGGGCATTTCAGAAAATGTTTGAAAGTTATTATGATACTGAAAAGCAGCAAGCGTGTCCGATAGTCGAACTTATTACGCAGTTTGCAAAAAATGGCACGAATGGTATTCATGCGGCTCAGACTGAAGAGATTGAATTCTCTGCAGCTCGTTGGGATGCGATGGATGAGGTAGAAAGAAGCTTGATTTTGATGAATTACCGGATGGCTTATCAAGGTGACATGATGGTGAACTGGTGTCCTAAGCTAGGTACGGTCTTAGCCAATGACGAAGTCGTCGAAGGTTTGAGCTTACGTGGTGGATATCCTGTGATACAAAAGAAAATGAAACAATGGTGCCTGCGTGTTTCAGCCTATGCTCAACGACTTCTGGATGGGCTTGACATGGTTGATTGGAGTGAATCGATTAAGGAGACGCAACGTAATTGGATTGGTCGAAGTGAGGGAACCGAGGTGGAATTCAATGTAAAAGATAGCACTCGGACCTTTACTATTTTTACAACCCGGGCAGATACCATGTTTGGTGTAACGTTTATGGTGCTAGCTCCTGAAAGTGAATTGGTGGATCAATTAACTATTACGAGTCAAAAGCAAGCTGTTAAGGAATATATAGAACAGACAAAGAAGCGCACGGAGCGTGAACGTATTGCTTCGACTGAAAAAACAGGCGTTTTTACGGGGTCATATGCCATTAATCCATTTACGGGAGATGAGGTTCCTATTTGGGTGAGCGATTATGTATTGGCCGGTTATGGAACTGGTGCCATTATGGCTGTGCCTGCTCATGATAGTAGAGATTATGCTTTTGCCAAAACTTTTGATCTGCCTATCATTCCACTGATTGAGGGTTGTGATGTTAGCCAAGAGAGTTTTGATGCTAAAGATGGTATTGTTTGTAATTCTCCTCGTACAGCCCTTAGACCATATATTGATTTTTCGTTAAATGGATTAACGGTTAAAGAAGCCATTGCTGCTACAAAAAAGTATGTAGCGACTCACAAGTTGGGCCGCGTGAAAGTTAATTATCGTTTGCGTGATGCTATTTTTAGTCGTCAGCGGTATTGGGGTGAACCGTTTCCTGTATACTATGATAATGGAATTCCACGCATGGTGCCTGAAGAGTGTCTGCCCCTAGAACTACCTCCTGTGGATAAATTTCTTCCAACAGAAACAGGGGAACCTCCATTAGGAAATGCTACACGTTGGGCGTGGGACACTTTAAACAAATGCATCACGGAGAATACCCGAATTGATCAAAAAAACGTGTTCCCGTTGGAGTTGAACACAATGCCAGGATTTGCTGGCTCCTCTGCTTATTATTTGCGCTATATGGATCCCCATAATAGCGAAGCTCTTGCCGATCCCCAAAAGAATGCTTATTGGCGTTGTGTGGATCTTTATATTGGTGGAACCGAGCACGCGACAGGGCATCTTATTTATTCGCGTTTCTGGAATAAATTCCTATATGACTATGGTTGGAGTTGTGAAGAGGAACCTTTTCATAAATTAGTGAATCAGGGAATGATACAGGGACGAAGTAATTTTGTTTATCGAGTTCAAGGCACGAACAAATTTGTTTCTTTCGGTTTAAAAGACCAGTACGAAGTGACGCCTATTCATGTAGACGTGAACATTGTGCAAAACGATATGCTCGATGTGGAAGCATTTAAAGCGTGGCGCCCCGACTATCATCAGGCTGAGTTTATTCTAGAAAATGGGAAATATGTTTGTGGTTGGGCCATAGAAAAAATGTCAAAAAGTATGTTCAATGTAGTAAATCCAGACTACATTGTAGATAAATATGGTGCAGATACCCTGCGTCTTTATGAAATGTTTTTGGGACCTATCCGCATGAGTAAACCTTGGGATAGTAATGGCATTGACGGCTGTTTGCGTTTCTTGAGAAAAGTGTGGAATTTGTTCTGGAATCGGGATGGACAATTCCAGCCCCAGGAAGGAACGGCTACTCCTGAAAATCTGAAAAGTATTAATAGATTGGTCCAGAAAGTAACTCAAGATATGGAGGACTATTCTTATAATACTTCGATTTCTGCTTTTATGATTTGTGTCAGCGAGTTGGCGCAGCAGAAATGTACCGACAAGAGAGTTTTAGGAGAGCTAGTTACACTGTTGGCTCCATATGCTCCACACATTGCAGAAGAATTGTGGGAGCAATTGGGAAATGTAACGACGGTGTGTGATGCTGTATGGCCCATTTGTGAAGAGAAATATTTGAAAGAAGACATAGAAACCGTAAGTATTTCATTTAATGGAAAAACACGTTTTACACTGGAGTTATCTACAGATATTTCGAAAGAAGATGCTCAAGAAGCTGCTCTTCATGCAGAAGCTGCTCAAAAATATCTGGAAGGCAAACAAATTTTGAAAATCATTGTGGTACCTCACCGGATTGTAAATATAGTGATTAAATAAAAATATCGAATAAAATGAGTCCCCATGCATTGGCTACCTATAGGCAAATAAAGGACTTACTGTTCATCTCGTTCGGCATCTTGCTTTATGTGACTGGATACGTTTGTTTCCAGTTACCATATCATTTCACAACGGGTGGAGTTGCAGGTATTGCTGCGGTGGTTTTCTACTCTACAGGAATACCCGTACAGTATACTTTTTTGTCCTTGAATGTAATACTTCTTATTTTGGCATTAAAAGTATTGGGCGTGAAGTTTATGCTTAATACAATTTATGCTGTTCTGTTTATGGCCATGTTGATGGCTCTTATGCAAGATTGGGTCAAGAATCCGGATGGGACTTTTCCTCAATTATTGGGCGACCAAAAATTTATGTCGTGCGTTATTGCGGCGGTTATTGAGGGCCTTGGATTAGGAGTTGTATTCCTTAATAATGGTAGTACGGGAGGAACTGATATTATTGCTGCTATTGTGAACAAATATCGTGACGTAAGTTTGGGGCGAATGATTATGTTGAGTGATTTACTGATTATTTCTTCCAGTTATTTGGTTTTTCATAGTATTGAGCTATTGCTTTTTGGTTATTGCACCATGGTGATAGAAATGTTTGCCTTGGATAATTCCATGATTGCAGTGCGACAGTCGGTACAGTTTCTGATATTTTCAAAAAAATATGACCAGATAGCTACAAAGATAGCCAAGACTGGGCGGGGTGTCACCATGTTGAATGGTGAAGGATGGTATACCAAACAGCCTCAAAAAGTGCTGGTGGTTTTGTGCCGTCGCAGTGAAAGTACGCGCATTTTTAGAATCATACGCCATATAGATCCCCGTGCTTTTGTTTCGCAAGGTAAGGTGGCCGGTGTTTTTGGAGAAGGTTTTGACAAAATGAAGGGTAAGTAATGGCAAAAATAACGATTGTCCCGGTTTCTGGTTTGGGTAACCGAATGCGTGTGGTTACGTCTGTTGTGAAGGTAGCACCACAGATAGAAGGCGGAGTACGAATCGTTTGGCAACCTACATGGGATTTTCGAGCTCGTTTTGATGAACTTTTTGAGCCCATTGAAAAAGCTGGTGTTACAATTGATTCCGGCTCAATATTTGATACCCCGGCGACGAAGGATAATCTGTTTTTTCCTATGTTGTTGCGTAAGTTCCGCTATCAAAAGGAATGGCGCTGTTTCCTCCCATCCGAAAGCATAAATTTATTGTCGTTGGCTGAAAATTATCATTCATTTTACATGGATTCTTGTTATGCTTTGGGACCCTATGAAGCTTCTGATGTGAGGGAAACTTTCAAACCCAAATTCGAATTGAAGGAGCAAATTCTGAAAATAACAGAAAAATTTTCTGATAAAATGCTGGGTGTACATGTCCGCAGAGCAGATAATAAAATGTCCATTAGATACAGTCCTCTGGCTTCTTTTCGTAAAAGAATAGACGAGTTATTGGAGAAAGGGGAAACAGACCGCATATTTCTTTGCACGGACGATGAGTGTGTGCGTGATTATTTCAGAAAAACTTATGGTGACAAAGTGCTTACACGTAGAATTTTTCTTAATCGGAATTCCCTTCAGGGAATACAAGATGCTGTGGTTGATTTATGGAGTTTGTCACGGACCTCTCATATTTTGGGTAGTTATTATTCTTCTTTCTCGGATACGGCAGCGGAACTATCAGGAGTTCCTTTTGAGGTGATACAATGCCAAGAAAAATAGTATGAATCAAATATAGATAATAAAATGAAACGAAGATTAGTCTTTGCAACAAACAATAAGAACAAATTGCGCGAGATACGCGAACTGATGCCTGAATATATTGAGGTTCTTAGCTTAGCGGATATTGATTGTGTGGCAGATATTCCAGAAACTGCAGAAACGCTTGAAGGAAATGCTCTTATCAAAGCGCATTATGTATATGATCACTATGGATTAGATTGTTTTGCTGATGACACTGGGCTGGAAGTAGATGCATTAGGAGGACAACCCGGGGTGCATACGGCACGTTATGCGGGAGAAGAAAACGATCCGAGCGCCAATATGCAGAAACTTTTAAGAGAAATGAAAGAAAATTCTAATCGACATGCAAGATTTCGTACAGTTATTGCGTTAATAGAAAATGGAAAAGAACAACTATTTGCAGGGAAAGTTGATGGGGACATAACTATTGAGCCAAGAGGTGATAAAGGCTTTGGTTACGATCCCGTATTTGTTCCCGAACAGAAAGGTGAGACTTTTGCCGAAATGGGAGAGGAACGCAAAAACAAAATCAGTCATCGAGCTCGGGCTGTGGCTGCTCTGCTGAGTTACTTTCAAAAGAACTGAAATAAGATGAAAAAACTACTGCTTTTACTTTTTCTGTTGATTGCTACAGGGGTTGTAGATGCTCGTGAGTGGACTGCTTACATGTCCTATCACAATGCCACCTACAATCAACCTGCTGGTGGACTGATTTATTCACTTTGTAATGGAAGCATTTACAGTTATCGTTCAGGAGATACAAAAGTGAATACTTTCTCCAAAGCAACTGGATTAAGCGATTGTAGTATTAAATGGATGAAGTATAACGAGAAAGAAGGTGCATTTCTGCTCGTTTATGATGATTATAACATGGATGTTGTGGGTACAAACGACAGCATCACGAACATGCCCGAATTTAAAAATAGCAATCTCGAAGATAAAACCGTTAACGATGTCACGATGAATGGCTATGATGCTTATTTAGCCACAAATTCTGGCGTTGTGGTTGCAAATATGAAGCGTAGAGAATTTTCGAGTACTTATAAATTGGGCGTTATTGTGACCAGTTGTGCTCGCATTCAAGATAAAATTATAGTGTCCTCGACAAAAGGTCTTTATTCTGGAGATACAAGTACGAATTTGCTTGATTTGTCTAACTGGAAACATTTGAGTGAGGTCGTTATAGATCATTTATTGCCGTTTAATGATAAACTTTATGCACACGGAATTGACGGCATTTACAGGATAGATACAGAGAATGGGAATGCTGTTAAAATTTTGAACGGCGCTTATACCTACTATAACATTTATGATAGCATAGCTGTTTTTGGCAATTCCTCTCAGATTGTGACGATGGATGGGAACGAGAGTCTGAAAGTTTTGGATGTGGCTAATGATTTTCAGATGCTTTCTTATGACGGCAATTGGTATTGGGCTAGTAGAGGAGATAAGGGCCTGCAGCCTTTTATGATACAAAAAGATTCTTTAAAACCGGTTGCTGATGCAATTATTCCTAATAGCCCTATTCGTAATCTGACTTATTTCTTGTCTTATACCCCCAACAATCGTTTGCTTGTAGGCGGTGGAAGCCTTAACTATACTTATAAGTTTTACCCAGGCACGGTGATGGCTCTTGATCAAGGTAAATGGATTAATTTTGATGAAGATAGTATTGCCATAAAAACAGGCATACCCTACGAAAATGTGACGTCTGTTATTGAAGATCCGAAAGATGATACCCACCATTTTGTTAGTGCAGCAGGTGGCGGACTTTATGAATTCAGAAATGGTCGTTTTGTAAAGTTATATAGTTACGATAACAGCCCATTGTCAACTATTTTGCCAAATGATGCTCATCCTAAAGAATATGTGCGTACTTCCGGACTTACATATGACAAATTTGGAAATTTATGGATTCTTAATAATGAGGTCGACAGTATTCTTAAAATTCGGATGGCAGACGGGAGTTGGAAGCGTTTTTACTTTAATACCTTAGCTGGATTTCCTACTTTTGATAAAATTTTATTGGATAGTAGAGGGATAGCGTGGATAACACATCGCCGTACAACTTCCGTGCACTTTGCGGGTGTTTTGGGCTTTTATTTTGGTAACTCTATTGAAGATGAAAGTGATGATAGTTGGCAATTCCGCTATCAGTTTACAAATCAAGATAACACAACTTATTCGTTTAATCAGGTGTATGACGTTGCGGAGGACCGCGATGGTTATATATGGATAGCGACAAATCAAGGACCGTTCGTACTGACTAACCCTACCGATTTTTTTGGAGATTCTCCGGTCTTTACTCAAGTAAAAGTGCCGCGTAACGATGGGACAAATTATGCTGACTACTTGCTGACGGGAGTTCCTATTACGTGTATTGCTATTGACGGCGGTAATCGGAAATGGTTTGGTACGAGCGGTAATGGCATCTATCTTGTTAGTGCGGATGGATTGACTACCATTCATCATTTTACTGCAGAAAACTCGCCATTACTGTCAAATGTGATTTATTCTATAGCGATCAATCCAACAACAGGTGAGGTCATGATAGGTACTGATGCAGGTCTCATAGGCTATCGTAGTGATGCCACCGAACCTCAGGAAGTATTAGAAAAAAGTAATGTCAAAGTTTATCCTAACCCGGTACGTCCCAATTTTGAAGGTAATGTGAGGGTCGATGGTTTGAGTTTTGATTGTGATGTGAAAATTACGACAGTTTCCGGTCAAGTTGTGGCGCAGGGGCGTTCTGTTGGAGGCACTTTTACGTGGAATCTTCGAGATAAGAGTGGAGACCATGTTTCTACCGGTGTGTATTATGTTATTGCTGCTGACGAGACCGGCAAAAAGGGCGCTGTAGCCAAATTTCTAGTTGTAAAATAATTGTTAACCTAAATACTTTGATGAAATATGTGCAGTTTGTTATTAGAAAGATTTATAAAAGAGAAAAATGAGGAAAGTGATCAAAAAGAACAGTTGTTTGCTCCTGATTTACCTTTCAAAAATTTGGAATTTAGACACTAAATAGGAGGTGTTTTCATTAACCCGAATAGTGTTTCTTTTGAGGATTTTCTTTTGACTAAAAATTATGTAGAATGCAACAGGTTCTTATTTACTTATTTGTAATATTTTTTTGTTTTGTGCCGGGGGCTGAAGCGAAGAACAGATTCATTCATGTAGAAGGTCAAAGTCTGGTTCAGTTTGATGGAACTAAATTTTTAATCCGTGGTACGAATTTAGGAAATTGGCTGAATCCGGAAGGATATATGTTTGGTTTCCAAAAGGCTAGTTGTGAATGGTCGATTGATCAGATGTTTCGACAATTGGTTGGCCCAGACAAAACTGCTGAGTTTTGGAAACGGTTTAAAGACAATTACATCACGCAGCAAGATATCTCCTTTATAGCTCGTACGGGAGCTAATACTATTCGTGTGCCATTCAACTATAAATTGTTTACTGATGAGGACTACATGGGTCTTACTGCTCATCAGGACGGTTTCGCGCGTATTGATAAATTGGTGGATTGGTGTAGACAGAACCACCTTTATATCATTTTGGATATGCACGATTGCCCGGGTGGTCAAACGGGCGACAATATTGACGACAGCTATGGTTATCCTTGGTTGTTTGAAAGCGACCAAAGTGCTAGGCTTTTTTGTGAAATCTGGCAGCGTATAGCCCGTCATTATCGAAATGAGACTGTTATTTTGGGCTACGAATTCATGAATGAACCGATCGCTCCTTTTTTTAATACATCAGAGTTGAATGAGCGTTTGCAAGACATGCAGCAACGTGCTTGTCGTGCCATTCGGCAGGTTGACAGTCATCATATCGTGTTGTTTGGAGGAAGTCAGTGGAATAGCAATTTTGAACCTTTCTCGGATTGGAAATTTGACAGTAACATGATGTTTACCTGTCATCGCTATGGGGGATCGCCTTCTGCTGAAGCCATTCGCAGTTTTATCGATTTTCGTAATAAAACTGGTTTACCGATGTATATGGGTGAGATTGGACACAACACGGATGAATGGCAGGCGACCTTTTGCAAGGTGATGCGTGAAAATAATATCGGTTATACCTTTTGGCCTTTTAAAAAGGTGGATTCGTCTTGCATGTTAGCTTTTAAACGTCCTCCAATGTGGGATGAGTTGGTTGTGAAGTTTTCAGAAGCCCCACGTACTTCGTTTAAGGAAATACGTGATGCACGTCCTTCCCAAGCCGAAGCTTGGAAAGCTATGACAGATTTTTTGGAGTCTATTCGGTATGGAAATTGTCAACCGCAAAAAGGTTATATTGAATCGATGGAATTGAAAGTACCGTAGTTCTTTATTAACGGGATAAAATAATCAAAATCAATCAAAACATGAAAAAACTAACGCTTATCGGTATTGCTCTTCTGGCTTTTGCCTTGCAATCTAATGCACAAACTCTTCCTGTTTATCTGGACGAAACAAAACCATTGGAGCAGCGGGTGGAAGATGCTCTTTCACGCATGACGCTGCGCGAAAAAATTGGCATTATTCATGCGCAAAGCAAATTTAGTTCTGCTGGAGTGAAACGCCTCGGTTTTCCTGATTTTTGGACAGATGACGGTCCTCATGGTGTACGTCCGGATGTTCTTTGGGATGAATGGAATCAGGCTAATCAGTCTAATGACTCTTGTACTGCGTTTCCTGCTCTAACTTGTTTGGCCGCTACCTGGAATCCTGGCATGGCTCGCCTTTACGGGCGCAGTTTGGGTGAAGAGGCTCTTTATCGTCATAAAAATATGATTTTAGGCCCGGGCGTTAATATTTATCGTACGCCCCTAAATGGTCGCAATTTTGAGTATATGGGTGAAGATCCCTATCTCTCTTCCTCTATTGTAGCTCCTTATGTACAAGGACTTCAATCGTGTGGGGTTTCTGCTTGTGTGAAGCATTATGCCCTTAACAATAATGAAAAAGATCGTTCTGAGACTAACGTCATTGTTTCCGATCGTGCCCTGCAGGAAATTTATTTGCCTGCATTCCGTTCTGCAGTGCAGAATGGAGGTGCTTGGGCCATTATGGGAGCATATAATCTTTATAAAAACCAGCACAATTGTCACAACCAATATTTGCTTCAGGATATTCTGAAAAAGAGTTGGAATTTTGATGGCGTCGTTTTGTCTGACTGGGGAGGAGCACATAGTACGGACGAAGCTGTACGTAACGGACTTGACTTAGAGTTTGGTACAGGTACAGATGGATTAACCAAAAATACAAGTAATGCATATGATAATTATTTTTTAGCATATCCTTATTTACATGACATCAGTGCTGGAAAATATTCACAAGATGAACTGAATGACAAAGTGCGTCGCGTGTTGCGGCTTTTTTTCCGTACCTCAATGCGTCGCGATCATCCATATGGTTTTCTTTGCAGCGATGCCCATTATGAAGCTGCCCGTGAAATTGCAGAAGAAGGTATTGTACTTTTGCAGAACAAAAATAACGTTTTGCCGCTCGATTTGAATCGAACAAAAAAGATTCTTGTAGTCGGAGAGAATGCTGTCAAAATGATGACGGTAGGTGGCGGTAGCAGTTCATTGAAAGTCCAGCATGAAATACTTCCCTTTGATGCCGTTAAGGATCGTGTAGGAGCAAAAGCCACAGTGGAATATGTTCGTGGTTATGTGGGAGATACTGGTGGTATGCAGGATGGCCTTTCAACAGGTCAAAATCTTAAGGAATCCCGTTCTGCTAAGGCACTGATAGACGAAGCCGTGCAGAAAGCTCGAGAGGCAGACGTGGTAATCTTTTTTGGAGGCCTCAATAAAGCGAATCATCAGGACAGTGAGGGCGATGACCGCACGGAATATGGCCTTCCTTATGGGCAGGATACTGTTGTAAAGGCTTTGGCCCAAGTCAATAAAAAAGTAATTTTTGTGTGCATCTCCGGTAATGCTGCAGCGATGCCATGGAAAGAAAATGTGCCGGCCATTCTGCAGGGTTGGTATTTAGGTTCTGAAGCCGGCACGGCTTTAGCTGCCGTTATTTTTGGAGATGTCAATCCGAGTGGAAAACTTCCATTTACGTGGGGACAAAAGCTGGATGATTACGGTGTTCATAAATTGGGCGCTTATCCAGGTGTGAAACGCGCAAACGAAAATATTGTGGATGAAGAATACAAAGAAGGTATTTTTGTAGGTTATCGCTGGACAGACAAAGAAAAAGTACAGCCTCTTTTTGCTTTTGGTCATGGTTTGAGCTATACGACCTTTAAATTAGGAAAGGTTCAGGCTGATAAGAAAGAACTGAACAAAGATGACAGCATCAGTTTCAAGGTGAATGTTCAAAACACGGGTAGTCGTGCTGGTGCAGAAGTCGTTCAACTTTATATCAGCGATTTGAAATGTTCTTTGCCACGCCCTTTGAAGGAATTGAAGGGTTTTCGAAAAGTGTTCTTACAGCCTGGCGAAAGTCGCGATGTAACAATTACGATTGGACGCGATGCCCTCAGTTTTTATGATGACCGTCTTTTTGCCTGGAATGCGGAACCGGGTGACTTCGAGGCATTGATAGGAACTGCATCTGATGCCATCTCATCAAAAGTGAAATTTACGTTGAAATAATCTCTGTGTTTCTGCTTTTTGAAGAGAGCTTTAAGGATTTTATATCTTTAAAGCTCTCTTCTTTATTTTTTATTATTGCTGTCCGATAAAACTTTTGTGTATTAGCAAAATTGCTTCTCTTTTAAGTCGATATAATGGATAAAATCATTCATTTTCACCATTTCGTTATCAATTTCACACAAGAAAAAAAGACAAGCCCCTTTTTCGCAAAAGTACCAAAAGTGATTGACGATAAGTCAAATACAGCTATAGCGTATATTTTTATCGGACACCAATATTATCAAACAAAGTCTTTCTTTTGAATTTTCATATAAGCTCTGTTCGTATTTCTTGAATAGTTGCTAAAAAACAATAAATTTTAAAATGGAACAGAGTAAGAATAAAAATAAAGTCGTTAATTTGCTGTACATTAATGAAAAATACAAAAGAAATCGCTTGACGCGTTTTCAAAATAATCAGAAATTGCCGAACATGAAAATAAAAATAGTTTTAAATACACTATGTGTATTATTCTTAATGACCATACAATCAGTAAATGCAGCTTATATACCTGTTACCCTTAACAAAAACGACGTTTCCAATCTTTCCATAACTGAGAATGAAGATGGACAGTATTATGATTTGAGCACGAATGGAGCCACAACACAATATGTAAATACAAACCCCATTACTCAAGATTTATCGACAGATTATTATACACTTTCATTTGAATACCAAAGTAGTACGATATCAAATCATTTTCAAATTTGGTATGGAAATGAATGGAGCAGCAGCCGAACACATGTGTTCGATCCTCTTACCGCAACAAGTAATTGGACGTTATATTCAATCAATATTAAAACCGACCGCAAAAATTTCTCATGGGGGAAAAATGGAGATATGCTTCGATTCTGCTTCTTCTATACTGCTGCAGGGGCTAGCCTCAAAATACGCAACATCAAAATTAGCGATCTCAATAAAGGTTATAAGGAAATTAAAATTACATCCAACAGTTCTACCATTGTTCAAGCTGAAGATTACAATATTGGAGGTCTCAATAGTGGTTATTATAATCGCCAATATATATTAGATCTCCCTAAATATGTGAATCCTGCAGGAGAACATATGCCCATCGTAGGCTGGGGGCTAACAGGAAGCACAGACCGTTATAAAGAAATGGCAGAATGCGGTTTTAATCTCTGTTATGCCAATCACGGCACAGACACTGATCTAACTCAACAACTGCAAAACTGTAAGGGTACTGGTATTAGACTTCTGGCAAGTTTTTGGAAAGTGAATGACATAAACTCATCGTCAGACCTGCGCCAAACAACTGTAAAAAATTATAACAACAATGACGAACTAGCCGGATGGACGCTGACCGATGAACCGCATGCCACGCAATATGGATCCTTGGGGCAACAACAAAAGGATATTCGTGCTGTCATTAATCCCAGCAAATTGACTTATCTGAATTTGCTTCATAGCGGTACAGACTTCAGCGCTGTCGGTGCAGACAATTTTGCCGACTATTTGCAGCGGAGTGTGCGTGAAGTTGGTACCGGATTCCTTTCATATGATTGTTATCCAATCATTCGCCTCTCAGATGGCACAGACAACGTACGTCCTTTCTTTTATGAAAGTTTAGAGATCACAGCGATGGTGTCCAAACAATATGGGATCCCTTTCTGGACATTTACACGTTCACGTGGAGATGTAGTGGACGATGTTACTTTTCCAGTCCCTACAAAGCCTCATATGCGTTTCCAAGTCTTTAACAGTTTGGCGTACGGTTCTCAAGGTATTCAATATTATACGTATTGTAACTGGGACTTCTACAATCCTCAATATCAATCTCCGCTAGAACTTAATACAACAACTTGGGATTGGGTAAGAACAGATACTTGGAATTTTGTCAAAGAGATCAACACTGAAATCCATAATCTGGAATGGGTTTTTTTAGGTTGTGACGTAACAGACGTCAGTCATACCGGGACATCACTGCCTAAAGGAACCAAACAACTGATGTCACTACCGGCACAATTTAAAGGGATTACTGCTGGAAAATCAGGTGTACTTATTAGTCAATTTAACAATGGGAATAATCGTTTTTTAATGATCATCAGTCATGATATCAATAATAATCAAACAATTATTATCAATAAAAATGTAATGTCGCTGAATCGAGTCAATGCAGATGGCACAACAACGCCATCTCCTACGATGAATGATACAATCAATTTGGCTCCAGGTGATTATATTCTTTATCAATGGACGGCGGAAAGAGATAATGTGCAAGCTCAAACAGCTATACTTAATTCTAACAGTATTGTTGGGCAGAGTTCTGCCTATCGTGATGACACAACCGGCGTAATCTTGACTCGGGGAGAAAACCTGGAAAACGGTTTTGCATTGGATAATATGGGTGACTATAATTGGAAACAATACACGTTGGGACTTTACAAAACGTCCGCTAAACGTATTGTTTCAAGAGCTCAAGCTATTAAAAACTGGGGTAGCTGGTTCAAATATGATGTGGTGGCAGATCAAGATATGTATGTAAACATTTATATGAAGCATGCTGTAAAATGGCAAGATTATGGCCTGGTCGTCTCTACGGGATCTGCTCCCGGTTCAACCTACGTTATTGATGGTTCTACTACACTCAACTGGCCTAAACAATATGCAGCATCTATGATGCTGGCACTTGATGGAGTGACACTCAAACCTAATCAGATCAGCCGCCCCGTGGCACCTTACGTCTATGAAGAAGACGGATCGACATTCAATAGTATTTTAGCCAATAAATCCAATTGGACATCTACCCAAGTTAATGGATTAAACAATGACACACTTTGGTTTTGGCCAGAAGCAGGAGGAGACAATACTCCAATTTCACATTACAATGCCCAGCCAGATTACTTGAGTGTTCATCTTAGTCAAGGTCTCCATACATTTACACTCACTTCGATGTGCTCACCATGGATATTCGACTGTATCAAATTTGAAGATGTACAGAATACAGGGATTAACAATATCATGGAAAAAAATCCTATTTTGGCCTATGGCTCTAAGGGCTCCATCACCATTTTGGCAAACTATACGGGAGCTATTTATTCTGTCTCAGGTATTTGCATGGCAAAAGGCAGCGGTACAATCAAACTTCCTGCTGGTGTTTACATTGTAAAAATAGGAGATCAGGTGCAGAGAGTATTGGTTAGATAAAACCCACAAAAACAGATAATGCATATGAAATTATCAAGACGTCGTTTTATAGGTTCTTCATTAATGGCCGTTTGCGGCATGACTTTTGGAGTAAAAAGTTCAGCTATAAGTCAACAGATAGGGAAATCCGTTTTATCAGACTCTGTGGGAGATAACGGATTTACAATGTGGCAAATACCATCGTTTGCTGACCAGATAGGGAACTCTTATGTTTTTCAAACGGATCAGGGCCACATTGTCGTTATGGATGGTGGTTATGAAAAAGAAGCAGATTGGCTGGCTAATTTTTTAAAAGGTTTAGGCGGAACGGTCGAAGCATGGTTTGTCTCTCATCCTCATCGTGACCACATTGGAGCTCTTTATCAAATTTTGACGGCATATACAGAAACTATTACAGTAAACCATATTTACCACTCTCGTCTGACCAAAGCACAAATCCTTGCAGATCCAGATATACAGGAACAAAACAGATGCAAAGCATTTTATGCATTTTTAGATTCCACCACTATTCCTGTTGATGATCTACAGATCCCAGGTGGAGAATATTTGTTCGATAATATTCATCTTAAAATTCTATCTGTAGCACAGCCCAAATTATATAAGAATTGTTATAACAATAGTTCCATGATTATGCGCTTATGGGATAGTTATACAAATATCGTTTTCTTGGGAGATGCCGGAGAAGAATGTGGCGCGTTGGCTTTGGCAGGAGACTATAAAAGCGAACTAAATTGTGACTACTTACAAGTAGCACACCATGGTCAAGGAGGCTGTACACACGATTTTTATAATGCTATCAACTTCTATGCATGTTTATGGCCCACCCCATCATTTGTATGGGAAAATGATCAAGGAGGCGGATATGATACAGGCATTCTCAATACAATGGACACGCGACGCTGGATGCAGGCCAAAGGTATCAAAGAAAATCATGTAACATGTTTGGAGGGAGTGTATAAAACGAAGTCTTTGCCTCATGACGAACACAATTTTGATGTGATCAATGAAGCGATGCTCTTTTATTCGGACAAAAACTTGAAAGGATGTACCCTCTCAAAAAAAATGGTAAATGACACAACTCTTTACACAATTGCCATAGTACCTCAAGCAGCAACTGAAGAGGATACAAAATATAGTTACCTCTATATTGATCCACTATTGGCTGATTTAATAGCCGCAAATTATAACTTCTCATTTGAATACCTAAGTGACAAGAATTTGGAGAGTGTGTTGCTCTATTTTGACAATGGACAAGCTCTCTTAGTAGACAATGTTAACTGTTTTGCTGCCATTACAGATAATGAAAAAATGAGCTCTACTACGGAGTGGACAAAAATTACCTTTAATATTAGCTCATATATAAAAGATTATAATTGGGGCCATAAAGGAAACAAACTGAGGATGGACATTTATCCATTTGCAGGTGAAGGTACTCAGATGGTTATTCGAAATATGAAAATTTCACTTGCAGAGGACACCGGTATAAAAGCCATAGATCGTTCGAGTATACACATTTATTCTACCCCGGGAACTATTAAAGTTGACGGCGTTGAAAGTGCTCGTATTTATGACACAAATGGTTGTCTCGTGGGCGTAACCTCACATGAGAAAACTGTTTTACCGGGAAGCTACGTAGTAGATGCGGGAGCAAAAGTCGTCAAATTAATTGTTAAATAAACACAGAATATGAGAATACTGTCAGAAGTTAAAGGACTCTTATCTGGCAGGTGAAAACAATTAGGGTCCAGTAAAAAATCATACTATGAATAAATTTATTCGTTATGTTGGTTTATTTTTGTGTTGCATGGTAGGAAGTGCATCTTACGCCGACCACTGGGTCAACACAAAAGAAGCGTTGTTATCGTCTGCTGCCCAAATCAGCGACAATTGTGCCTGGAATGCAGGCTGTCCATCCTCCAATATGTTGGATGATAACCCTGCGAGTTATTTCCATTCTCGCATTGATCAAGTACTCGAAAGTACAGATCTTTATTGGCAAGTTGATCTGCAAAAAACCGACATCTCGGCTTTCTATTTTTATATGAAGGGACGTGGTGATGGAGAATCCACTGGAAATGCTTGGCATGACACACCTGATCATATCATTATTAAGGCAACCAATACGCCTGATGATGAAAATTCTTGGGTTCAAGTAGTTGATCTAGACCTGGAAGGCCAAATTCAAAATGACCATAATGCAATCTATAACTCTGATCCTATTTTGATGAGCCAAAACTATCAGTTTGTACGGTTCATTGTAAAACACACCACATCTGGCGCAAACTATTTCAATCTGAATACTTTTCAAATGTATGGGGCAAAACATCTCACAACTCCTTACGATAATTTATCCTTCTCTGTAGATAGTATCAAATCACTCGAGCGCTATTATGAAACAGGAACTGCTCCTGGTTTCTACAAAGAAGATGCAGTGAAGGCATTCCAAGATGCTCTTAATACGGCGAATAATATCTCGAATGACAAGACCCTTTCTGATGCCGATTATCAAACAGCCCTTGACAATTTGCTTTCAACCTTTACGACCGCCGAAGATTCATGGGTTCGTCCTACAAATGGTTACTATCGTATTCGTACAGCTGATGCTGATTATTTGGAAAAAGAGTTTATAAAAGGAATGTTTGTTAACTCCCTTGGTGAATTGACTTGGGGCGATATTGACAAAACATCAGCCAACTATATTTTCAAATTGGAAAGTCAGACAGATGGAACGTGGACGATTTATAATCCAACACAACACAAATATATCAACACCGTAGCCGGCAACGCTGCCACAAAATGGGTCTATGTTGCAACAAGCGATGATGCGACGACACCTCAAATAATTTCACATTTTGGAGCTGGAAATTATTCCTTTAAGATAGCCAATAATGCAAACGCCTTAGCTTATAATATGCTCGGCAGCGATAATGGAAATGGCGCTAGCGGAAGGATTGGTCCACTTGAAGATGTTGTTGGTTCTGCAGCCTCTTGGCAGCTTGAGCCCGTTGATGAATCAGAAGCCACAGCTCTGATTGAAGCAGCAGAAAAAGACTATTATAAGCTCTTACTTCAAAATTCGGTTGACGATGCCCTTCGCCTACGCAGCAAGGTTGTAGACCTGACTCCTTTTATAACGACGGAAGATCAAATGACCGCAAATGAAGGAGCCAAATTGATAGACAAAGATCACACGACCTATATTAGCGGTGATGGAGGTATTGACTGGACAACAGCTAATATTAACCTCGATTTTGATTTGAAAGAAGCTACCAATAATTTCACATTAGAATATTTTGGACGTAACGATCAACCTGAAACAGCCTCTGCACACGATACACCGAACAAATTTGATTTAAGTGTTTCAAATGATGGCACAAACTGGACAAAAATTGGAAGCTATAATGTTACTAGTTTGACAAATACAAATAATGCACAGTATGTTTCACCTGCTATTAATTTGTCTGATTCTTACCAATATGTTCGCTTTACGATTAAAGGTGTAACCTCTAACAAGGATAATTGGAATTTGAGTGAATTTCAAATTTACAAAAATACGATGAAGGCTAGTTCTGAATATAAACTTGTTCCGAATATGCAAGATGCCGTTGACAAACTTGATGCAGCGATTACTTCCGCATTAAATAAAATTGCAGCTCAAACAGTGACGAAGGAAGATACTGCAGAATTTAATGCAGCTGTTGCACTCGTAAAGAGTCTCTATGTTGACAAAGACGATGTAAACAAAACTCTTACAGCTCATATCAATTCTGCTATTACTGTTTACAACAAAGCTTTTGTTTATGATAATCTTCTGACGGAGGCTTATAATGACGCTGAAACTTCTAAGCTAGGACAAATTACAGGCAATGGAACATTCTTTGCAAATGCTCCTCAACTGGGTTATGCTTGTCTTATTGATGGTAAAACAAATGATATGGGTGGATTCTTTCACAGCAGTAAGACTGCTATTCCAGATAATAAATATTTGCAGTTTGATTTACGCCAAAAAGTTCAGAAATTTAATTTCTGGATGGATGCTGCAACTGTTTATGCTCCAGGGACAGCATTCCCAAGCATTATTGACATTTATGCGACGAATAATCTTGAAGATGAAACCTCATGGAAGTTAATCACGACTGTCAATAATCCGAACAGTCCTGCCTCTTCAACCAATAAACATTTTGATTCTCCAGATATCGACATGGGTGACAATTATCAGTATCTTCGTTTTTATGTTCGCGATAACGGTTACCATAATCCTTCTTCAATAGGTTATTTCATGATTGATGAAATGCAAATAAAAAATCTTCAGGCTAATCCTGAAACATCTCAGTATTACTATATGGATGGTGTAAAAACTGCGGCCGACAATCTAATGACTATAATTAATGGAATTCGTGGCAAGATGACTGACGGTATGGCGGTTAACTTGAGTGATACAACAGATATTAATGCAGCAATAGAAACTTTGAAAAATGCCTTCTATGATCCTCAGGAAATAAAGGATTTATTAGCAACTGCCAAAAAACTTATCAGTAATGCAACTACGGGTGAAGAAATGGGACAAGTTTCTCAAGATGTATTTGATGAATTCCAATCTACAGTGCTTGAAACTGAAGCAGGTTTGGATTTTGACATAATCAACAAATCTGTGATGGATCTAGCCAAGGTTACATTGACCAATGCTATTAATACCTTTTATGAGAACTTGAATACAGTAGAAGCAGGCAAATGGTATTATATTGTTAACCAAGCACCTGATGGACTCACGGGAGGCCTGGATTTGCCTTCTGAGTTCGCGCAAGCGGGAACTATCCGTAATTCTGCCTTGTTTATTCGCAATAATGCATTAGCTCCTCAATTACGTTGGGGATTAATGAACGATACGTATGTTGGTGATGTGAGAGCCATTTGGCATTTTATTCCTGTACCAGGGATTAGTAAAGGCTACTTCTATATTCAGAACTTACGTTCAGGTATGTATCTCGGACAAACGAATGCGGGTAGTGATTGTTATGCCCAAACAACTTCTACACCTATGATTATGCATCTCGAGCCAGGAACTGAGAGTACATTCTATATTGTGCCGTCTGATCCTACTAGTAACAGTACCCAAGCATTAGGAGCTGGTGATAATGCTAATCAGGTTCGTACAGATCAAAGTCAGAGTCGTAATATGTGGACATTTAAGGAAATGGATCCTGAACTCACAACTCTGAAGATGAGTTTTGCCAATAACAACATTCGCATTAATACTCTCCCGTTTGCAGTCTCTAATCTGTCTGCTCTCAATCCAAATGTTTATACATTTGCCATTAAGAGCATGCCTAATGAAACCACCCTACGCCTTGTTAAGAAGGATGAATTCAAAGCAGGGGAACCATTTGTTTTATTAGTTGGTGACACGACTAAGTTCGCAGTTGATCATAACAACATTGATCTTACTGTTTCAGTCCCAGATCACAACTATAATCTTGCAGTTGATACTGTAAATGGTTTGATAAGTGTTCCTACATCTTTCAAAATAGGTACTCAGGGTTATGGCTATTTCTCTAGTGCTACATTGAAAGTTACGACAAAAACAGCTGTTACAATTGGATTCCAAAGTGGTTACATTGATGGTAATGGCATTGATACTGCAGCAGATGATAACTACGATTTGGAAATTATTACTGTCAGCGGAAGTATCATTAATGCTGTTAAGCCTATTATCAGTAATAATCCTAACCAAATTGTAAATATCTATACCCTTGATGGTAAACTCTTGAAACGTAATGTTAAATCGAGCGAAGCCCTTAACGGTCTTAATAAAGGTATCTATATTGTAGGTAAGAAGAAAGTTGTTCTGAAATAATGCAATAAAGTCGATTAGAAGATAGTTGCATTTTATTTGTAGGAGGAAAATGATATTTCATTTTTCTCCTATTTTTTATTATTGCTGTCCGCTAAAATGTGTACTTTTACTCATGTGTTAGTTTTTCTTCTGGTAAAGGCAAAAATAACACATTTTGGGCTGAACTCAGAAATGAATTCAGCCCTTTCTTGTTATTTCTCAAAAAGTTTTATCGGACAGCAATAAAAAACAAATCAACCTTCGTTCTTCTAATTTCTTATCCCCAACACCGGTAAATGATGGAAGTCATTCAATGCCCCCTTTAGATGATGTCTATTATGATAATGTTGTTTCCCGTGCGCTATCATTGTTGTTTGACGTATTTGAAAAGATATTCTTATCTATAGGCCAGGATCATTATAAAATGAGGATGGAGATAGAGTCATTCAGTGTACTCTACTTAGGACGCTTAAGCTATAGTTTTCGGACCATTTTCTTAATGGCTAAAAATTCAAGCTAATAATGTAGGATCATCAAAACTATTTTTCATCTAATGTTCTGTAATCAAACAAATTCCACCCGCGGCCTGCATAACTGGCTTTTACATAAAGTCCCGGGAAAATTTTCCCATCAATCGTAAAATGGGATTCAAACAACTTGGCAGGTTGACTTTCTACGGCTTTTTGCAAATTTGAAAGTAACAACCGGTCCATGTCGTCCAACTGTTTGGGCAAAAGGACTTCAACGTGAACGTGTTGCTGGGAGTCGAAATAGAAAAGCAAAGAGTAACATTTGGGATGACGGTAGTCATAGTCTTTCGGTGCTTTAGTGCAAACGCGATTTAGATCCCTGCCAAACAGTGTGAACATGCGCTTGTAGCTTAATTGTCTGTCTTTTTCAATTTTTTTCTCGGAACATTAAATATGTCTGCCCATGAAAAGTTATGGAAACCTTCTACAGTATAACCATTATTACCTTTTGAAATATTATTTGCATCCAGTTGCAATTGACTATAGCCTAGATCTATACTAATGCCATTATTGTCTTTAACAACTCCGTTGATGACCTCTTTTTTGTAGGCCATCGATGAAAAAACAGTTGTGGCATATTCCTCCGGAAAATAAGAAATGAACGTTATCGATCCCGTCATCCATTTGGCCGGAACAACAGTTAATGTATCATTTACGTGAATCCGACTGTATTTCTTCTGTAATTTCTGCACCAATTGCTCAAATTCTTTGTCGGGCATACCTTGTCGGGGTTTTACCCAACATAACGTATCACCGTAAAGCACATATTCTGAAACAGGCAACCTGATACTTTTGGGATTCTTGAGCACTTCGTTATTGACCAAATAGCAGAAATACATTGAATCCTTGGTGTGGGTATTCCACTTCAGTAAGTCATATTCATCCAAACTCTTTGGTCTTATTCCGTTTTCATAGCGCTGATAAAACATTGTCTTCATTTCTGCTACCGAAAGACTATCATGCTGTATAAGAGTCGTGTTTGCAGCTAGTGAAGTCATATAAAACGACAAAGCTATGAAGCTAAAAGTAAATATTCTGTTCATATCGTTCAAATTTATAAAGTTAGTGTCTCTGTGATATAACGCGCATTCTTTGTCCTTACTTATTTTCAAAGCATTTTATCACAAGAAATGGCTATTTTTAGATGAGTCTATTTTTTGTATCTCTCATAGTAGGTACTCTCATTTTAGTTCAAGATTGATTAGGCAAATGTAGTAAAAAATCATTAAAAACAAAAGAAATTAGAATTATTTTACGAATAAATGATTTGCTGAGAAAAACACAAAGATGGTACGTCGTGTTGTTTAATGGGTCCTCTTAACAGAAAGTAAAAACAGGTGAAGAGAATCTGGTCATGAAGTCTAAATAATATGATTGGAATTGTTGAACAACAGCAGCCTGTTTTTTGAATCCGGGTCGTATTAAAATTATGGTACGCGTGCGAACCAATAGGCATTTTACCTGACTTTTTTTACATCTTGAAGAAGGTTTGCCGAAGTACTACTTTTATAAAAATATATTTGTTGTATTTCAAAATTTCTTTGTTGCGTGTTCGACAAATGACCTCATTGTTTTGACAAATGCAAACATCTAAAAAACGCCCTTCGAATATGAAGTTGTGAAAACAAATCAACCTTCGTTTTTCTAATTTATTATCCTGAACGCAGATATTTATAGACAGAAAAACAAAGAAAACGTTAGGGTTCAAAAAGGTAAAAACCGTATCTTTGTATGGCTTATGGAAAATATATCGGAACGAACAACACCTTTAGGTCGTGTTTGTTCACATTTTTCATTAAGTTGTTTCAAGGTCTGGAAATATGTGTCCTGGACGTCATAGTAAAAAAGAATGGAACGACAGGCTTTTCTCTGCAGATGCTGTCGGTTGGAACCGAAGTCTGAAAAAGTGTTGAAAGAATGAAAAACAAAAAATATTTAAAAGATAAGAAATGATACGCAAAATTGTATTTCTGGTTTTGTGCCTGCTAGCTACGTGGCCGATAAGTGCACAAATACATTTGCCGGGTTATCAGGAAACTTTGATTAATCCGGCTCTGCGCGACGGTTATTGGGCTGCGCAATGGATTGGAGTCCCGTCAGCAAAACTGAGAGATTACGGCGTTTACCATTTTCGAAAGACGATCGAACTCGAGGCTGTGCCACAAAGCTATGTGATACATATTTCGGCCGACAATCGCTATAAACTTTTTGTAAACGATAGTTTGGTCTCGTTGGGGCCGTGTCGGGGAGATTTGAGTAATTGGAATTTTGAGACGGTAGATATAGCGCGTTTTCTGAAAACCGGGAAAAATACACTGGCAGCTGTTGTCTGGTTTTATGCGCAAGCCTGTCCTGTTGCACAGATTTCTCAAGGAGATGCGGCATTCTTGCTTCAGGGTAATACCGAGAAAGAAAAAGAAGTGAATACCAATAGTAGTTGGAAGTGCATGCAGGATGTGGCATATTCGATTCCCCAAGTGGGGAAAGTGAACGGCTATTATGCTGCGGGACCGACAGAGCAAATAGATGTAGCAAATTATCCCGAAGGTTGGGAAAAAATGGTTTTCGATGATAGTTCGTGGAAGCAGGCACAAGTCGTGCAACGGGCTGCCATGAAGGGGGCGATAGATTATCCCGGGCGTTTGTTGGTGCCGCGTTTTTTACCTCCCATGGAGATGACTCGGGAACGATTGCAGGGGGTGCGTCGTATGGAAGGCATAAAAACGGTGGGCGATTTTTTGAAAAAGCCTGTCAATCTGATGATACCTGCCGGTTCCACCGTGACGCTATTACTGGATCAGGGGAAAGAAACTACGGGATATCCGACATTGCTTTTTGGTGGTGGTAAAGGAGCTGAAGTGACGATTGGTTATGCGGAAGCGCTCTATTCACGCAGCCAAGGAAGCGAATGGGTATCTTCCGGAAATCGAAATGACATCGAAGGGAAGGATTTCATCGGTTATGCAGACCGCATTGTGGCAGACGGCAGGGCAACGTTCAATTTTACACCCCTGTGGTGGCGCACGTGGCGCTATGTGCAGCTTACGGTGAAGACGAAAGATGAACCTCTAGTGTTGAAAGACTTTTATGGTACCTTCAGTGCCTATCCCTATCAGCGGGTGAGCCGTTTCAGTGCGAAAGGAGATCCCGATTTGGAAAAAATGCTCGACGTGGGTTGGCATACGGCGCGACTTTGTGCCAACGAGACATATATGGATTGTCCTTATTACGAGCAATTGCAATACTTTGGAGATACCCGGATACAGACGATGGTGAGCATGTATAACACCTCGGATATGCATTTGGTGAAATCGGCCTTGGAAATGGGGCGTCGCGCCATGCTACCTGACGGATTGACTTACAGTCGTTATCCGACGAGTACTCCACAAATCATATCGAGTTACTCTTTGTCGTGGATAGGCATGGTATATGACTACTGGATGTATCGCGGTGACGAGGAGTATGTAAAAACGTTGTTACCACAAATACGTCAGGTGCTGTCCTGGTATGAGCAATGGCTGCAGCCGGACGGAAGTCTGAGCAGCGTCCCTTACTGGTTCTTCTGTGATTGGGCGGCGGGTTATCCCGGCGGTATGCCGATACGAGAAAAAGAAGGTCATTCCGCTTATCAGGATTTGGTATACCTGATGGCACTGGATGAAGTTGCCAAGATGGAAACAAAAATGGGTATATCCGCCTTGTCACAGCATGATGAGGAGCTGGCACAGCGTATACGCGTTGACTTCAAAAAGAAATACTGGAACGACGGGCGGGGACTTTTTGCTGATACTTACGATCATCGTAATTTTTCGCAGCATACCAATATTATGGCAATTTTGACAGATATTGTTACGGGAGAAGCAGCTACGCAACTCTGTCATAAAATGCTCACAGATAAAGGAATTACACAGGGAACAATTTATTTTCGGTATTATTTGTTGACAGCGATGAACCATGCTGGTTTGAGTGATGAAATGCTTGACCAAATGGGAATTTGGAGGAAACAACTCAAAGAAGGCATGACAACGTGGGCCGAAGAGCCGGAACCGACACGCTCTGATTGTCATGCATGGGGTGCGAGCCCGAATGTGGAATTGTTTCGTACGTTGCTCGGTATTGATTCCGATTCACCTGGCTTTAGGAAAGTGAAAATAGCTCCAGCGTTGGGCAGTTTGCGTGAAGCGAGTGGTACGATAGCGCACCCGCAGGGTTTAGTGAGCGTGGATTATAAAATCTCGAAAAAAGGTCGCATGAAAGCCTCTGTTCAATTACCTGAATCTGTCTCAGGTCGGTTTTTATGGAACGGTCGTGAATATCCCTTGCATGGTGGAACGCAGACCGTAGATGCGGAGTGATTGCAATAATTTTCATTTGAATAAAAATGAAAGCTTCCTTTAAACTATAGAGGAGGCTTTTGTTTTTATGTTTGTTGTCCGGTAAAAAGTTTTGTCGTTTTTTCGCTCAGAGTTTGCAATCCTAGGGAAAACAGAACTGAAACAAAGAGCATCAGAAAAATATTGAACGGAATGAATGTTGTAAGATGGCTCCAGCTGAAAGGTCCCACGAAGAGAACATTATGAACGAGGTAAAGAGGATAGGAGCAGAAACTGATGGCGGTAGTGATGGGATGAATGCTGCAAATGTGTTTTTTGCTAAACCACAGGATCGTGGCGTAGACAAGGATGAAGGCACCCAGACTGCGTACGAGATTGCATTGAGCGTTGGCATTGAAAAGGTGAGGGGCGTTCCAGGTAAATACCTGAGAAAGGCATAGGATCAGTACAGCGACTAAGGAGATGCGGATTTCCTTTGAATCTGCAGACGCTGAATAATAGGAAATGCCAAAGAGTGGAAGCCAATAAAAACGTCCTTCAAAAAATAGAAAATCGAGTGCAAAGAACAGCCAGCACAGAAGACTGAACGGTTGTCTGCAGCGTCTGCCGTATTGCAGCAAGGGTAGTGAGCCATAGCAGACTGCTATGGCCGTTACAAACCAGAGATGGTTTAGACCCAGGGTACACCCGGTGAAACCTTGTACGTTGAACACGTAAACCAAGGAATCGATGGGTGAGAGAATTTTTGGTTGGAAAAGGATGAAAAGGAGCAGAGCCGGTACGACAAAAAGTAGATAGGGTAGATAAACCTTTAATAGTCGACGTGAAATAAAAGAATGCCAACTGCGAATGTTCTTGCGACCATAAAGGAAACCGCTGATGATAAAGAATACGGGTACGCCGACATAAAATAAAGCAGACCATGAATTGTCATAAGCTTCAAACAGATGACAAAGCAGAATGAACACAATAGCCATTGCCCGTAGAAAGTGGATAGCTCCTTGTTCGGGGAGTGTGATGGAAGAAATGGGCCTGAAGGTGTTCATGGAAAAGTAAGATGTAGAAATCAGTAGACCTCTACACAGGCAGCGAGACGTTTAGCTTTGTCGCGCAGAGAGGTAATGTCGTCATCGGTGGTGCCGTTTACGAGGACAATGCCCATACGACGGTTTTTCCATGTAAAGGGTTTGCCGAAAATGCGCAAGTCAGCATCTTCCTCGCAAGTAAGTTCGACTCCGCGGTAACGGGGAGATTCCTGTGAGGTAATGGGTGAAAGAATGACGGCGCTGGCACCACTGCGCAACTGCTTGATGCATGGAATGGGCAACCCGAGAATAGCGCGCAGATGCAGTTCAAACTCATTGAAGTTTTGTGTCCCGGCTAATGTGACCATGCCCGTATCGTGGGGACGAGGTGAAAGCTCCGAAAAATAAACCCCATCGTGATGGCTTAAGAAGAACTCTACACCCCAAATGCCTTGCCCGGTTAATGCAGCTGTAATTTTATCAGCCATACGCTGTGCTTCCTGAAGTTGTTCTGGTGCGATGAGAGCGGGTTGAAAACTCTCACGATAATCACCGTGCTCTTGTATGTGACCGATAGGTGGGCAAAAGAGTGTCGGACCGTTTTTCTGAGTAACCGTAAGTAACGTTATTTCACTATCAAAATGAATGAATTCCTCTAGGATAACTTCGTGAAGGTCTCCGCGACAACCATTCATGGCATAGTCCCATGCTTTGGATAGCTCTTCCGCCGTTCTAACCAGACTTTGGCCTTTTCCTGAGGATGACATGAGGGGCTTGATGACGCAGGGGAATCCTATTTTTTGAGAAGCGGAGAGCAAATCCTCATAGGTGGAGGCATAAAAATATTTAGCAGTTTTAATGCCAAGTTCTTTTGCTGCGAGATCGCGAATGGCTTTACGGTTCATGGTGAAATTCACGGCTCTTGCCGAAGGGACGACGTGAATGCCGCGTTTTTCGAAATCATAAAGACGCTCCGTGCGGATCGCTTCAATTTCAGGGACAATGAGGTCGGGACGGTGCTTTTCGACAACGCGATTGAGAGCGTCGCCATCGAGCATATGGAATACTTCTTTTTCGTCCGCAACCTGCATGGCCGGCGCATTGTCGTAGGAGTCACAGGCAATAACATATTGGCCGAGGCGTTTGGCGGCAATGGTGAACTCTTTGCCTAATTCTCCGGAACCTAAAAGCAATATTTTTTTCATAATATGCGTGAATGTTTTATTTGACTGCAAAATTAGTATAAAACAAAGGTTTATGGTCGATTCTGGTAAGAAAAAGATTAGAACTGAATGGATGATGCAGGTTTACATCCCTTTGGTGGTGTTTATTCTGAAATGATTTACTTTTAGAGCTTCAGAGAGCTGAATGGCCGGACTAAAGGTAGTTAGTATGATGGTTTGCTTGCCGTAATTTTGAGCAGCAAAAGAGCTCATTTTCAGAGAAAAAACAATGGAATAAGTAGATTTTTAGTTTAAAGAGTGAAATAGAAAACGAAAAAAATCTTGTAACATAAGTCTTTATGTGCGGAATAGGAGCGCAGTTTTATGATATAAAAAGGGAAGGGGAGAAAGAGCGCAATCAAAATAAATGCGTAATTTTGTAGAGATGAAAGAGAACGTTACAATTATCAAGGTGGGAGGTAAAATTGTAGAAGAAGAAGCCTCTCTGGACCTTTTACTGAAAGAATTTTCTGCTTTGCCTGGTCGTAAAGTCCTGGTGCATGGAGGTGGACGTACGGCTACAGCGGTTGCAGCTAAGATGGGGATAGAAACGAAGATGGTTGAAGGACGCCGCGTAACGGATGCCGATATGCTACACGTGGTAACGATGGTGTACGGCGGATTGGTGAACAAAAATGTGGTGGCTAAACTTAATTCCTGTGGTCTGAAAGCTCTTGGACTGACTGGGGCGGACATGGACGTGATTCGTTCTCACAAACGCCCTGTGGGAAATATCGATTATGGTTTTGTAGGAGACGTGGACTGTGTGAATGGAGAAATCCTAGCTTGGTTGATGAACCGCGATATCGTTCCGGTGATGGCTCCGCTGACACACGACGGGAGTGGACAAATTCTGAATACGAATGCGGATACCATTGCGGGGGAAACAGCGAAAGCTTTGGTCCCTTATTTTGATGTGACATTGATTTTTTGTTTTGAGAAAAAAGGCGTCTTGAAAGATCCAGATGACGACAACAGCGTGATTGAACATATTACACCCTCTGATTATGATCGTTTGAAGTCAGAAGGGTCTATACAAGGGGGAATGATTCCAAAACTGGACAATAGTTTTACTGCGTTGCAGGCAGGTGTAAAAAGGGTGATCATTACTCGCGTAGGCGAAATCGGAAAGAATAGTGGAACGCTGATAGAAGGATAGAACAACTAAATCTAAAAGATAATGAAAAGAATAGTTTTAATGATGATGGCGTTTGCGCTTTTAGCCATGTCCGGCAGAAGCGCTATCGACCCTCATAAAGTGAAACCCGTTAAGAATATCATTTTGATGATTACGGACGGAACTTCACTCAGTGCAATTTCTCTGGCTCGATGGCTACAATTTTATCAAGATCCTTCGAAACCGAATTTGAATATTGATCCATATCTTTGTGGTACGGTCAGAACAAATTGTTCGGATGCTCCGATTGGAGACTCTGCTCCGACTACCTCCTGCTATATGACCGGACATGCCAGTCGTTCTGGCTATATTTGCACATATCCACCCGATATGGGGAAAGACAATATTGATCCCATTGACGCTACGAAAACTTATGGTCCGATGGCTACTTTATTAGAAGCTGGAAAGCAATTACAGGGAAAATCATCTGGTTTGGTTTTTACTTGCCAATTTCCACATGCCACACCGGCGGATTGTTCAGCACATTATTATAATAGAGACGCTTATGATATTCTTGCAGAACAACAGGTTCACAATAATCTGGATGTTGTTATTGGAGGAGGAAATGACTATTTAACAAAAGAAAATGAGGAATTTCTGAAGAAACACAGTTATACGGTTTTACACAATGATATAGCTGCTATGCGCAGTTGTACGAACGACAAGATGTGGGCTCTTTATGGGAAATCAGACATGGCATACGAAATAGATCGGGATGCCAGCAAAGAACCATCATTAGCTGAAGATACAAAAATAGCTATTGACAAACTATCGAAAAATAAAAAAGGATTCTTCCTGATGGTAGAAGGCAGTAAGGTTGATTGGGCTGCACATGCCAATGACCCTGCAGCCATTGGTACGGAGGTCCTGGCTTTTGATAAAGCCTGTGGGGTAGCTCTTGATTTTGCCAAGAAAGATGGTAACACAGCTGTCATCATTCTACCTGACCATGGTAATAGCGGTCTTAGTATCGGTTGTGCCCGTTGTGGAGACTATTCTCACCGCACAAAGGACAACCTGTTTGGTCCTATTGTGAAATTTAAACTCTCAGTTGATGCTCTTGGCAATAAACTCAATTCGGAACCTTATGAAAATTTAAAATCTATTTTTTTAAAATATGAAGGAATCGATTTGAGTCAAGAAGAAATGGACCTGATTACTCATGCAAAAGGCTACGAGAAGAGTCCTATTCCTCAAGATCAGCGTAAGGAGTTGACAGATAAACCTCTTTACAGTCCAAGCTTTTCTGGTTTGCTTTCAAAAATTCTGACAGAGCACACCTGTCTCGGGTGGACAACCGGTGGACATACGGGTGAAGAGGTCTTTTTGGCTTGCTATGATCCTCATGGAACGATTCCATTGGGCATGAATACCAATGTGGAATTGTCTCACTATATGCAGGCGCTTTTTGGTATGTATGAAAAAATGGATCAATTTACAGACAAAATTTTTACGCACCACGACATTGCTTTTAAAGGCTACGATTACAAAATAGAAAAGTCTTCAGAGAAAGGTGTATATTCTAAATTGATTGTTAAGAATGAGGCGAATGGAAAAATTATGACTATTGAGGCTTTCACAAATAGAGCAACCATAAGCGGTACTGAAAATAAGACGATAGAGATTTCTTCTGTGATGCCGTATGTAGATCGTACAGAAAAATTTTATGTGCCCAATGATATGGCGAAGTATTTAAAATAATTCTACGGCAGTGTCGCAAAAATGAAAATTGTACAAGGTGAGCTTTTGGCTTCTTGTGCAATTTTTTTTAAAAAACAAACTGAAGGGATGTAACTTTTTTGAGGTATACCCGTCTTCAAAAAAGAGAGTGATAAAAATGATCAATTTCAGGGACGACGTCTTACCCTTAAAGAACAGGCTATACAGGCTTGCGCTCCGCATCACGCTCGATACGCTTGATGCGGAGGATATTGTTCAGGAAACATTGGTCAGGGTTTGGAACATGCGGGAAGATTTTGAGAAGATCGACTCCATTGAAGCTTTTAGTTTGACGATTTGCAGAAATTTGGCGTTAGACCATATTTCAAGGAAAGAGTCTCAGAACGAACAGCTGGACGAGAGCTATGATGCCACGCCTGATATTGCCTCGACGCCGTTGCAAGCGCTTTTGTTGGAAGATAAACGTTCGTGGGTAATGAAACTTTTTAATAAATTGCCTGAAAAACAGAAATCCGTAATGCAGTTGCGTGATATTGAAGGTAAAAGTTACAGAGAAATAGCTCAAGTGCTCGGCTTTACTGAAGAACAAGTCAAAGTGACGCTCTTTAGAGCGCGCCAGTACATTAGGCAAGAGTTTGAAAAAATAGACAATTATGGATTATAAGTATATAGAGCAGCTTTTGGAACGCTATTGGCAATGCCAGACCAGCGTGCAGGAAGAACGGATTCTGCGTGATTTCTTCAGCCAGAAGGAAGTCCCGACCCATTTGCAGCGTTATTGCGCGCTCTTTGCTTTAGAAAAGGACGAAGAGGAACTACATCTTGGTGCAGATTTCGACAGAAAAGTGCTTAGCCGTATTGAAGAGCCCGTTGTTAAGGCTCGTAGAAATACGATTCACTTCCGTCTGGCCCCATTTTACCGCGCTGCAGCTATCGTAGCAGTTGTTTTATGTCTAGGGTTAGCTGCACAGCATTCTTTTCAGAATGATACCCAAAAGCCTGGTGTAAGTTATAACTATGCTGGATATCAAGACACTTATTCCGATCCGCAAGTAGCTCTTGATCAAGTTTCTTCAGCTTTGAAGACTGTTTCTCATGGACTTCGCGAATCTGGACTTCATAATGTAGACTCTGCATTGGTTGATGGGAGCAACGATGACAAGATGTAGCATGAAACAAATGTTTTGTTTCTTAGTGGGGATGCTTCTTTCGCTCACTTTAAGTGCTGAAAAAACGCAGGACTTTGTAGCACAGTTAATGAGTGATCTTGAAGAGCAGTATGGGGTTGACAATAATGATGAGTATGGGTGCGTCACAGTGAGCCCTTCCATGATGGAAAAAATGTTGAAGATGTTGCAATCGAAAGATGCCAAAAACGATGAGCAGATCCAGCGTATCTTGCCGCACGTAAAGAGTATGCGTATCTTCTCTGCTACGAAACATATTGACAGATATAATACGGCAGCTACAAAGCTTCTGAACAAGAATGCGAAAAGCTACAGGCCTTTTAAGGCAAGTGCCGAAAAAAATATGGATCCCTGTGTCTGGGTACGCAGATCGGGCAACAAAGTGATAGAGATGATCGTTCTTAATAGAAAAGAAAATGAAAATTTTCAGGTTATCAATATTACGGGTGATATGAGTAAATCCTTTGTGAATGAACTTCTTAAAATGTAAAACAATATATTTCGGCTCTGTGAAGAGCATGCTTATTATTACCAACGAAACACTATTTTAGGTTTCAATTCTCTCAATCTATTTCAGAAAGAAAGTATAGGGCGTCGCTAAAAACTAGCGGCGCTTTTATATGTATTCAAGTTATTCATCAGGACGTTGTGAAAAACTTCATAACTGATTATTTGTTTGGAGAACAATTTTGCAGTAAATTTGTAACGGATTTGAATAATATATAAATAAGGTATAGAAATGAAGACATCAACAATTGTGATGACTTTTTGTCTCTTGACTACGGTTACAGGCATTCAAGGGCAAACGTCAGGCATTGATAAGAAAAACATGGATTTTTCTGTAAAACCGGGACTAGATTTTTTTGAATATTCTGGTGGCGGATGGATGAAAGCTCATCCTCTTACACCAGAATATTCCAGTTTCGGCGTTACACAGGAATTGGCAGAAACGAATCGTAAGCAAATACGTGAGCTGATCGAAGGTTTTGCCTCGAAACCGCAACAGAAAGGTTCTTTAGAACAAAAGATAGGCAGTCTGTATAATCTTGCTATGGACAGTATAAGCCTAAATCGTGAAGGATGGGAACCCTTGAAACCTGTTTTGGAAAAGGTGAAGAGTATCCGTAATGTGAAAGAATATGAAATCGTAATGGCACAACTGGAAAGACAGGGTGTCAGTGCTTCAATGTTTAATTTAGGTGTTGAAGCTGATATTCATAACGCGTGCATGAATTTGGTTTCTGTTTCGCAAGGAGGTCTCACGATGGGTGAACGCGACTATTATTTGAAAGATGATACTGCCACTGTAAAAGTAAGAAATGCCTTTAAAAAGTACGTGAAAAGTTTGTTTCAAATGGTAGGCAATGACGAGTCTGCTGCGCAAAAGAAAATGCAAACCGTCCTGAACCTTGAAACCCGCATAGCAAAAGCCAGTTACAGCGCGGAAAAGCTGCGCGACGTGGAAGGTAATTATCATAAAATGAGTTATGCCCAGTTAGTAAACGACTATCCTGGAGTTGATTGGGGCAATATCTTGCTTTGTTCCGGCTTTCCTGCTATTAACGAAGTGAGCATTGGGCAACCCGAACCAATTCATGAAGTGGAGGCCATCTTGAGAGAAACGCCAATAGAAGATTTAAAGGCTTTTGCTGAATACAAAGTCACAGCCGATGCGTCGACAGCGCTTGATGATAACTTTAGGAAAGTTAATTTTGAATTTTCAAAAGCTATGACAGGTGCCACGCAGGATCGTCCTCGTTGGAAAAGAGCTGTAGGTGTTGTAAACAGTGTATTGGGTATGGCTGTAGGCAAAATGTATGTGGAGAAATACTTCCCTGAAAGTAGTAAGAAAAAGATGCTGGAAATTGTTCACAATTTGCAGACGTCCCTCTCTCAACGTATTCAGGCAGCCAAGTGGATGGCACCTGCTACAAAAGCACAGGCCATTGACAAACTAAAGGACTTCTATATTAAAATAGGATATCCTGACAAATGGAAGGATTACAGTGGCATGCAAATCAATGACTCCTTATCTTATTATGAAAATTTGAGTCGCGCTTCCGAATTTATTTTAGCTGATTATATTCAACGTCATGTAAATAAGCCGGTTGACAAGACAGAATGGCTTATGACGCCCCAAACCATAAATGCCTATTATAATCCTACGACAAACGAAATTTGTTTTCCTGCTGGAATTCTGCAACCTCCATTCTTTATTCCGGAGGCTGACGATGCTTATAATTATGGTGCCATTGGAGCTGTAATTGGTCACGAAATGACTCATGGATTCGATGATCAAGGGAGCCAATTTGATAAATTTGGGAATGTGAAAGATTGGTGGACACCGCAAGATAAAAAGGATTTTAAGGCTCGTACAAAGGTGATGGCGAATTTTTTTAGTGGCATTAATGCACTTCCTGACTTGAAACTGAACGGTCAGCTTACGCTGGGAGAAAATTTAGCAGATAATGGTGGCTTGAATGTGGCTTTCCAAGCATTTCAGAATGTAACGAAAAATCATTCACTTGACGTCAAAGATGGTTTCACACCTGAACAACGATTTTTTATTGCCTATGGTATTTCATGGGCGGAGCAGATTAGGCCGGAGCTTGTTCGCATGTATGCAGCCAGCGATCCGCATTCCCCCGCTTGTTGGCGTGTAAATGGCGCTTTACCACAAATTGATGCCTGGTATAAAGCGTTTAATATCAAAAAAAGCGATAAACTATTTATTCCCCAAAAAATGCGGGTGGATGTTTGGTGATTTTTTCTAGAACAATTTAGTTATGATGAAGCCGGATGCAGCGTGTGTATCCGGCTTCATCGTTTTCATGCCATCCGTTTAAGATCACGATGAAGCAATGATTTGTTTTGAAGACAAAACAGCAGGATCGAAAGTGTGCGAAATTTGAAAAAAGATCTGCTTAAAGAATTGATTGTTGCCTTTTCTTCGTGTAGAATGATTAACCATTTAATCAATTCTTAGATGATGACCTTCTGACTCTAGATTTTTTGAGAAGAAAGGCAGTATTTTCGAAAAAACTTGTGTATAATAATGAATTATTGTTATCCAAAAAAATGAACCCGAAGCACTATTTAAAAGGGCTTCGGGAATTATTTATATGCTATTCCTTATTTTATCGGACAGCAATAATTTTCTATTGGGGTTCTATGGTGGGATCTATGGTTTTTGTAAGCCAGACACGATAACGTTGTAGTTGATCCCATGAATTTCCTGCAGAAGCAAAATCGCAAAAATGAACAAGACGGGGAGCTCCAAAATTTTCCTGATCGGTTCCCATTACCATGGGAGCAGTAAAAGCCATCCACATGCCTTTTGGTGTTGATACCGGTTGCACGTCAACAAAACCATTGTTGGTTTGAATCATCGCCGTTTCATCTACAAAGCCGTCTTGAAAACGGGAATCTCTTGCTAGTGTGATAGGACCGCGTTTCAGTGCCTGCATGCCGTTGAGTTCATAGAGCCGCGCGCGTAGGTCAAGGTGGAGCGTTAATTTGTCTCCTTTCTGCCAGGTCCTGTTAAGCGTACAATAAGAGCCTGCCGTTACGTCTTGAACCTTTTCTCCATTAATGGCTAGACTTGTTTCTTGGCTCCATGCAGGAATGCGCAAACACAAATTGAATTTAGCGACATTTTGTGGATTAATGGTGATTTCTATATTGTCTGTTACAGGATAGTCCGTTGTCATTTGCAGTTCTACATTGTTTGTACCCAATTGTATCTGAGCTGTAGAGGAAGAGTAGAGATTGATCTCAATACTATCAGAGCCTCTAGTCATATAGGCTACACGAGGAATCATTGCGAAAGCTCTTGGTGCATTGGCATTGCAACAATTAATGTTTAGTCCACATTGATTTCCACCTTGATGGCGAAAACCTTCCAGGGGGGTATATTTCGCAATTTGCGAAGCGTCGTCTTTCATGGCAGCCAGGAGAGCATTGTAAGCTGTGTTCTCAATATTGTCGGCATAGAGAGGGTCCCCAGTGATTTGCAACAGACGTTCATTGAGCTGCATCCAAGTGAAGGTGACGCAGGTTTCCATACTGTGGTAGGCAGGGCGGGTTTGTCGTTTGTTGCCTCCGTACCAGCATTCAAAAGCAGCACCTGAACCACAAATGTTTATTTCTTCGTCCATGATGTGACGTACTACGGTTTCTACTGTTTTGAGATAATTTTCGTTATGAGTAACCTTATAAAGCTCCAAGAGACCAACGTAGCAGGACATCATTTCATAGGCCTTTTGACCGTTGTCGCGTGTCCACCACTCTGTGAGACCCTTAACTGGGAAGCGCTGTCCTACGGGAACATCAGCCTTTGTAATAAGCTCTGGACCTCCATTTTGTTCCCAATCTAAAACGATAAATTTGGCGAAATCCAGATATTTTTTGTTCATGGTGCGGCGATAAAGCAACATGACTGGTTCCAAAATGGAACAAGACGCCATTCCTTTATAATATCCGCAATTAAATATGTGGGATTTGTCTGGAGCAATTTGAGTCATCGTGTAATCAATCAGATGACAGGCCGATTTGAGCGCATTTTTGTCGCCGGATAAGTCATACCATTTGAGTAGGCCGAGTGTGCTATATTTACGTCCCCAAACGTCCCATCCTCCCAATTGATGCTTTTTGTCATAGTTTCCAATATAACCGTCCGAGAGTTGGGCTGACATCAATTTTTGTTCAGATTTGCGAATCATTTCGTAGAGTGTTGGGTCGGCTTTATATCGGTAGCTGCTAATTGCACCTTGAACCCATTTTCCCCAAAATTCACTTCCCCACATGCCGTTAACCTCATCTTGTTTAAAAAATGGATTTACAATTTCATCGACATTTTGGGTTTTGACGCGATGCTCAATGCAATCATTGATTTTTTGGCCGATATAGCCGTTAATCGTCACGTTTTTAATACTGCCCGACAATTTTTGAGCTCCAAAACCAAACAACGAAATAGTTGAAAGGGTTAATATGAGGACAATTTTTTTAAATATAGCTTGATTCATAAAATAGGAAGGTTTTATAAATGTGTTTATGACCAACAACGGTTGGCCGGATGTATTTTTCTTTTACAAATTTACGACGTTTGTGGTCTGGGGCCAAATAATATTTTAAAAATATGGTCAGACAGCTTGAAAAAATGTAACTGGCTGGTCCTTCTTTCATTAAATCTAAATTTGGATATTTGTTTGCTTTAGCGAATTTGTGAGAGATCTTTTTTCAGAAAATTCATAGAAATTTTGGTGGAATTTGGATCTATTCAGAAAGCAAGACAACGGAGTGGGACTTTTTCCAAAATATATTTGTTGTATTTTTTACAAATGGCCTCATCGTTTTTACGAATGCAAACTTAGAGGAGCGTGCTGGAATAACAGTGTTTTAGAGAATATTTTCAGTAAATTCAAAATCAAAAATGGTAAAAAAAGCAATTGGCATAAAATGACAGTTGGATTAAAAAGTAAAAAAATTGACTACTTTGGAATGGTTTATCTATTTTATGGGATGTACATCGTTAGTTTTTAACGATGCCTTTGATTTCATTGAGAATATTAAGCGCTTCGATAGGAGTCAGTGAGTTAATGTTTAAATTCAGAATGTGGTCCCGAATTTGGCGGAGAACAGGGTCATCGAGTTGAAAAAAATTCAGTTGCATGCCTTCGCGGCTTTGGCTAATTTCAGTTGTAGGTTTGGAAACGTCTCCACCACTATTATTTGTTTCCATTTCTTTAAGGATTACATTGGCGCGCTTTACAATGCTAGGAGGCATGCCTGCTAATTGGGCCACGTGTATGCCGAAAGAATGGGCACTTCCACCGGGGACGAGTTTGCGCATAAAAACTACTTCGTGGCCTACTTCCTTTACTGAAACATTATAATTATGTATGCGTGGAAAGGTCTTTTCCATTTCATTGAGCTCATGATAATGTGTCGCAAAAAGGGTGCGTGGGTGTCCTTTTGAATTTTCATGTAAATATTCTACGATTGCCCAAGCGATAGAAATACCGTCGTAAGTGGAAGTACCGCGCCCTAGTTCATCAAAAAGAACAAGACTGCGGTTTGTAAAACTGTTCATGATGGAGGCTGCTTCTGTCATTTCGACCATAAAAGTAGATTCTCCTACAGAAATATTATCACTTGCCCCTACGCGTGTAAAAATTTTGTCAACAAGACCAATGTGAGCCTTTTGAGCAGGAACAAAGGAACCTATTTGTGCCATCAGCGTAATGAGGGCGGTTTGACGAAGAAGAGCAGATTTTCCTGCCATGTTGGGACCCGTAATAATGATAATTTGCTGGTTTTCCGTGTCAAGATGTACGTCATTGGGTATATAGGTTTCTCCAGCTTCTATTTGCGTTTCGATAACGGGATGGCGTCCTTGAATAATCTCCATTTTTGTGGAATCATCCACGATAGGGCGCATGTATTTTCGTTCTTCGGCAATGTTAGCCATAGAAAGGAAACAATCAAGTGTAGCTAATTGAGCAGCATCAACCTGCATGCGGTTAATATAATTTGTTGTGTTGCTCACGAGTTCCTGAAACAATTGAGTTTCGAGAGAGAGTATCTTTTCTTCTGCTCCAAGGATTTTTTCTTCATAGTCCTTGAGCTCCTGCGTGATATAGCGTTCTGCATTAACAAGGGTTTGTTTGCGGACCCATTCGGCTGGAACTTGATCTTTAAAAGTGTTTCTCACTTCCAAATAATAGCCGAAAACATTATTGAACCCAATTTTTAAACTTTGAATGCCGGTACGTTCTACCTCGCGCAGCTGCATGTCCATGAGATATCGACGGCTGTTTTGAGAGATTTCCCGAAGTTCATCAAGTTCGGCATTTACACCCTGTCCGATGTAGCCTCCTTTATTGGTAAGTGAGGGAGGGTCAGGGCGCAGGGTTTGTTGTATTGTTTTCCTCAGTTCGTCACAGGAATCCATGAGAGCTCCGGCTTCTTGAAGAGCAGCAAGAGTGGCTTTGCGGCAGGCTTTACTGATAGGTGAAACTGCGTCAAGGTCAAAACGAAGCTGTTGCATCTCCCTTGGATTGATGCGACCTACTGCAATTTTGGAAATCAACCTTTCCATATCGCCAACAGATTGGAGTTGTTCTAACAGAAGCTCCCTGAAATCTGGATCGTGAAAAAAATATTCTACACAGTTTAGGCGTTTTTCTATATCGGCTACATTACAAAGAGGAAAGGATAGCCAGCGTCTCAACATACGGGCTCCCATAGGAGTGATGGTTTTGTCCATTACCCGAAGAAGACTACACCCACCTTCATTCATAGGAGCCAGAATTTCAAGATTGCGCATGGTGAAGTTATCAAGGCGTACGCAGCGGTCTTCATCAATGCGTTCAATGGTCGTAATATGTTCGGTGTGTGTGTGTTTGGTATCATTAAGATAGTACAAAATGGCGCCGGCTGCAGCAAGAGCCGTCGTCATATGGGCTACGCCAAAACCTTTCAAATTCTGGACCTTAAAATGTTTACATAAATGGTCGGTTGCAGTTTTTTTGTTGAAAACCCACTCGTCCAGTTCAAATGTGAAAAAACGGTTGCCGAAAGTTTTCGTAAATAGTTCTTTACTCCCACGCAGGATCAGAACTTCTTTAGGCTGCAAGTTTGCAAAAAGTTTTCCAATATAGTCAATAGTACCCTCTGCAACGGCAAATTCTCCGGTTGAAATGTCTAACAGTGAAAGGCCACAAGAGCCTTGCCCGATGTTAACGGCAGCAAGAAAATTGTTTTCCTTGCTATTGAGAACGTTGTCAGTGAGAGCTACTCCAGGAGTTACGAGTTCCGTGATACCTCGTTTTACTAATTTCTTTGCGAGTTTGGGATCTTCAAGTTGGTCGCAGATGGCAACGCGATGGCCTGCTCGGATGAGTTTAGGTAGGTAGTTGTCTAACGCATGATGAGGGAAGCCAGCCATTTTAATTTCTTGTGCTTTGCCCTTATTGCTGCGATGTGTGAGTGTGATGCCCAATACTCTGGCTGCGGTTACGGCGTCTTCTTGGTAAGTTTCATAGAAGTCTCCACAACGAAAAAGAAGAATGGCATCCGGGTGCTTTGCTTTTAAAGTCCGGAATTGTGCCATCATCGGTGTAAGTGCATCTTCTGCCATTTTGTAATTGAAGTTTTTGTACAAACAAATTTACAAAAAAAGTCGGATTCGTGCAATTTCTACGCTCAATGACTGTTTGCGCAAAAAATTTTTTTCTTTGAAAAGAAATGGATGGACAATAAAAGAGAACAACATGATGAATAATTAGACTGGTTATTTGTCTAATTTCCATGTGGCACCGTCTTTGGTGTCTTTGATTTCAAAACCAATTTTTGCTAATTCGTTGCGGATTTCATCGCTTGTGCCCCAATCTTTTTTTGCTTTGGCTTGAGCTCGGATTTGCAGAAGTAAGTCAACAGTCTGGCTGAATGCTTCTTCTCGTTTATTATTTCCTTCGACTTCCATCTTAAGTCCCAAAATGTCGAACGCAAAAATTTTAAAAATATGATGCAAGGCTTCGAGAGCATTTGGTGTGATGGTTTGTTGTTTGTCAATCAATTGGTTGATAAGGTGACAGGCGTCAAAGAGATGGCTGATAACAATAGGTGAGTTGAGGTCGTCGTTGATGGCGTCATAGCATTTTTGACGCAATTCATCTGTATAAACTGTAGTGATTTCTCCCTTATCGGAAGGAATAATTCTTTCTAGTCCTTTGACTCCGTCCAGAAGTCTTTCTAATCCTTTACGGCTGGCTTTAAGAGCTTCATTGCTAAAATCAACCGTGCTGCGATAGTGGGCTTGAAGAATAAAGAAGCGGATGGTCATGGGGGAGTAGGCTTCTTCAAGACTGGTGTGAGAACCGGTGAAAAATTCCTCTAAGGTGATAAAGTTGTTAAGACTTTTCCCCATCTTTTGTCCGTTAATGGTTATCATATTATTGTGCATCCAGTAATGAACCATTTGGTCGCCCTGACTGGCCACAGATTGAGCTATTTCACATTCGTGATGAGGAAAAATGAGGTCCATTCCACCTCCGTGAATGTCAAAATGTGAACCAAGATATTTACGGCCCATGGCGGTGCATTCACAATGCCATCCAGGGAAACCTTCGCTCCAAGGGCTTGGCCAACGCATAATGTGCTGGGGTTCTGCTTTCTTCCAGAGTGCAAAATCTACTTGATTGTGTTTTTCTCCGACGCCTGCGAGTTCACGCGATTGATTGATCACGTCTTCTAAATTACGGTTTGAAAGAATGCCGTAATGATATTTTTTATTGTATTTTTCAACATCAAAATAAATGCTGCCTTGACTCTCATAAGCAAAACCGTTTGCCAAAATTTCTTTAACAAGTTGTTCCTGCTCAATTATATGGCCACTAGCTACTGGCTCAATGCTGGGAGGCAATACATTGAGAGCTGACATTGCTTGATGAAAACGATTTGTATAGTATTGGGCAATTTCCATTGGCTCCAATTGTTCCAAACGGGCTTTTTTCGCTATTTTATCTTCTCCTTCATCTGCGTCGTGTTCTAAATGACCTACGTCCGTAATGTTGCGAACATAGCGGACTTTGTAACCGATATGTTGTAGATATCGGAAAAGTAAATCAAAGGTGATGGCAGGTCGAGCGTGCCCCAAATGGGCATCACCATAAACCGTTGGACCGCAAACATACATACCTACACATCCTTTGTGCAGGGGTACGAATTCTTCTTTCTTGCGCGCGAGTGTGTTATAAATTTGGAGTTTCTGTTCCATATTAAATCGGTTTCACTGGTGCAAAGGTACGGCTTTTAATCAACATTTTATAAGTGGTGAGAGGTTAATTTTAAATGATAAAAAAACAAACAGTCTTTTCTTTTTTAGAGAAAAGACTGTTTGTTGAAAATGCTACAATATCCTTTTCTGAGCGGGAATAGGAATTGGTATAAAAGTCAGGCGTGTTTGTCGAGAATGATGGTTTGCCCTGAAATTCGGCTTCTCTCTCCTTCGAAACAAATGCGGTGGCTTTCAATGGAGTCATCAATTGGAGTGGGAAAGGGTCTGTGCTCCTTTCCGATAGCGTGAATAAAATCCTCAAAAATTTTTAAATCTGCGCCGGCATGATAGGGTCGCTTTAACGCTTCAGTGAAGTCAAAAATTTCTTGATGATGGTTTTTAAAAATATTGACACTGACTTTTTTTTCATCACTGATGATTTCGCCTTCTGTGAGTTGAATTCTTGTTGAACGGAATTCAAACTGTGTAAAAATGTCCATCGACATGAAAATGGTGGTTTTGTCCTCCATTTCCATAAGAAGTACTTGATTATCGACTACATCGTTATCACAATGGTAGACGCAGCGTCCGTGGGGGCCTTCTTTTAATTCTTGTTGGATGGAATCTTCGATAGTTTTTCCTTTAGGCACATCGAAATTTCTGATCCAATCACGACGATGCCAATAAAGGTCGATGGCCGAGAAAGGACAAGTCTTTTCTACCTTACAGTCTATGCAACGTAAAGCAGAACCTTCCGGAGCGTTTTCTTTTGTAAACCAACGCAGAGAGCCAAAAGAGGTAAGCCGATTGCAATTACTGCCTGTGAGCCATAAAAGAAAATCTACATCATGACAGCATTTGGCAAGTAACATGGGGTTACTTTCCTTCTCCCGATTCATAATGCCGCGTACATAGCTGTGGGTGTCGCGGTCTATACCCACGCCTTCTGTGTGGTTGATCGAAATAATTTTCCCTAAATTACCCGAATCAACAAGTTCTTTAATCTTGAGGAAACAGGGATGGTAGCGCATTACATGACAAATTCCGACTAAAACATTTGCTTTTCTGGCTGCGTCGGCAATTTGTATACACTGTTCCATTGTTTGAGCGATAGGTTTTTCCAGTAGAACATGATAACCATGTTGAATGGACAGCATGCTGGGCTGAAAATGCGCATTTTCAGGAGTACAAATAATGACTGCATCAGCTGGAATGGGATTTTTGAAAAAACAAGTATAATCGCTAAAGCGATTTTCTTGAGGAACATGAAAAAGGTCTGCCATGGAATTTCGCCGAAATTCATTAGGCTCAACAACGGCTACGATGGTTACTTCTTCGGGATGCTCCAATACGTAATGCATATAAGTACGCATACGGTTGCCCGCTCCAATAGCTACTATTGAAGCGGGACTGTGTGTACTTTTGTTTTGAGAAATCATTTGGTTTTATTGTTCTTCTTACTTAAATCAAGAATTCTGACATTGCGAAATTTAACTCCGGCACCATGACCGCAGAAACTAATATATCCGTCTTTATTAAAGAGTCCCGGATGATTTTTATGGTCAATTGTGTAGGGATTGTGCTCGGATCCGTCGGGAGCAATATTGTGTCCTTTGCAGGCTTCACGAATATTTCCTTCGTTAATGACTTGGCCATTTACCGTTACTTTTACATGGTCGCCAATAAATTCAATCTCTTCCGTATTCCAAGTGCCAAGAGGACCAAATTTAACGTGTTTGGGTGTAATGATTCCGTATACCGCCCCGTGCTGTTGATAAGGTTGCAAACCTTGGTAGATAGGGTCGTCATGATCAAGAATTTGGATTTCCATTCCGTCGTAAGCCGCATCGCTTCCGATGTTGGTACGTACACCGACGCCGTTGTTTACACCAGGAACTGCGAAGGCAAATTCAAAACGATAAATGAAGTCTTTATATTTTTTCTTTGTATAAAGGTTCCCTGTGCCACCATAGTTTGCTGAAACATAAATGTTGCCGTCAACCGGAACATATGCTGTGGTATTGCCTTGCCATTTTTCTAAAGAACGTCCGTCAAAAAGGACTTCAAATCCTGCTTTTTTCTCTTCTTCAGGTAGCGTGAAAACAGGAGTGGCAGACAGTTCGTTCACAAGGACGTTTCGAACGTTTACACTGCCTTCTTTGGACAATAATTGGATGAGGCCGGTGGTATTGATGGGCTTTGTTTCGGGCGTATTTTTAATGGTTGCGTTTTCAGCCACTTTAACTCCATTTGATTCCACGAAAATGCGGTCATTAATTACCTTTATATATAAGGTGTTCCAATCACCTGCATTAATAGTCCCGATTGCATTATCCTTGTCCGGATAAGTCATCGTAACGCCAGCTTTTCCGTCTAAATTGACTTCAGGCATGGTGCGTACGCTTAGAGAGCTCTTACTGTCAGATTTCCAATCAAGATACATTTCAAAATTTTCATATTTCTTTGGTAAGCTGAAAGCTTTCTTTGCATTGACCTCTGTGATATCTGTAGCGACGGGCTCATAACCTTTTTCTCCAAATTTAGGAAGAATACCTGTGATTTCATCTACAGCATAACCTGCGTCGGCATTACTTTTCTGCCCCTTGAATACGTCCTGAGCTTTTTGAAGCGCTTTTTTAATGGCAGCTCCTTTTTGAAGGTCTACATTCTTGGAGATAATATCTTTAACAGTCATTGCGGCAGCAAATGAAGTGCTTGCATTGTCTAGGTAAGTGGAGGCCAGCATCAAGGAAGGCAATGTCTGACTTTCGCTTAGTCCGGAGATAAGAGCATTTTTGACGTTATCGGAAGGATTTAATTCCAAAGCGCGGCGATAAAGTTGGTACTTGTTAATGCTAGAACCGTTTGCAACTTTAACCATTGCGATGTAGCGAGTCAAAATCACATCTTTGGACGTCTCATTATCTTTTGCTAAATTATAAAGTACTTCAATCATTTCCGGATTGTTTACTTTCAAGAGAGATTGGAATGCTGCATCTTTTGTAGCAGCTTTGCCATATTCTTCTTGAAGTTTGTTGATCGCGTTTTTATTTCCAGCTTGGGCAAGAAGTGGATAATAAAGTGCAGCATTCGCAGAATTCTGAAGATGGTTAACAATCAAATCATATTGTTTATCTGGAGTTTCATCCTGAATAGCATTTTGGGCGGCTTCCTGTAATTTTCCAGCTTCAATGCCGCTTGCTTTTTCCATCAGGTCACAAATTTGATTAAAATTATCGGTCTTGGCTACACCTTTCAAAGCATTATAAGCTTCAGTTTTAATGGTGGCATTCTCTGAATTCGTCATACTTAAAACTTTGTCATAGGCACTATAGATGTGTCTGGTAGAAGCTAATTTGAGTGCCTCTGCTTGTGTGGTGGCAGAACTGGAACCCAAAGCCAAAATGACGCCTTCGTTGATGCTGCCGTTGAAGGCAATGAGGGCGTCATTTGCTTCTGGAGCATATTTGCCGTCAAGCATGGAAATCAGAGCGGAGAGGGCATCAGCTCCACCAATTTGGCCAGCGCTGAAAATGGCAGCTTTAACCAAATTTTCGTTGGCTGATTTCATGGCGCTGTTTACTAGACTAATTTTATTTGTAAGGTGATTATTGCCTAACCATGAAACTACATCTGCTTGCGCGTCTGTAGGGAGCGAATTAAACTTATTTGTTATTTGATCAATGATTCCCTCACCTACAAAATCTTTGGCAAAGAAAAGAGCTGTGTTGCGATATTGGATATTCGGGTCCTTCAGGGCTGCAAGAATATTCTTAGCGGCATTCTTTTTGTCGGATTTCAACAAGAGACGCAAACCTGCGCAGCGAATGGCTTGCTTGCTGTCTTTCAAAAGTTGTTTTGCTGCGCTTGGAACTTCTTTGGAGTCAGATAAGTTGTTTAGCAATTGTAGATAAGAGTCTGTGGCGCTTGTGTTTTCAAGAGCAAAATTCTTCTGTTGTGCAGCTTTTTGCAACTCTTTTATAGATGCAGTAGAACCACATACTGTCAGCGCATTGTAAACTGAGGTCAGCGTCTTTTCATCGGCTCCTTTCAGCCAGCTGAGTAGAATTGGTTCAACACCTTTCAGTTTTTTGAAATAAGCAAGGTAGGCCAAAGAACTTTTAGGAGCTTTCTCCTCTTTGATCAGATTAATGATTTCGTTATCGATGCCGGGAGTTGCAGCAAGACCACGAATGGCAAAATCCTGAAGATAGGAGTCGCTGAGATATTTTTCAAAAACAGAAGCTTCTTTGCTTGTTGCGCATTTTTGAAGTTGTGACATCAGAAATGCCTGATTGGTTTTGTCTGTACATTGTTCTAATCCGTCAATGAGTCCTTGGCGAATGGGAGCAAGCAGATTTTCTTTGCCGGGTGTTGTGGCATAGTTCACCATACCGTTGATGGCATATTCAAAAGAAGCATTTTTATTTTTATCTGCCGGCTTTAGCATTCCGGCCAGCATCTGTATTCCTTTTTGTCCGGTGCTGGCAAATTCGCTCATTATTTGATTATAAGTGTTGGAGTCTTGTGCCGGTAACTGTGCGAGGCCGTCAGCGATAATAGTCTCTACCGTGCGATGGCGACTGTCCTGCTCCTGTGCTGATACCGTCATACCGAAACCTATAAAAAGGATGAAAAGTATTAGGGCGTATTTATAGTTTTTCATGATTGTCAATATTGTATGATAAGATATTAAATTTTCCACGGTCCTCGCATTGGCTGGTTAATCAGCGCATTTGCAGCGTCATCGTCGATAAACGTTTGTGTTTTAGGATCGAAATTCAGAGTCTGGCGACCTAAGCGGAGGGCAACAGTTCCCATGTTAACAAGAGTACAACTATGAAATCCATTTACTTCGTTTAATGCAAACTTTTGGCGTGTGTGAATACAGTCGATGAAGTTGGTGCGTTGAGGTTCTGGATCGGGATATTCTGCCAGTTTATTCATGACGTCGGGAATGGTGCACTCAAATCCTTTGTAGACCTTGCCCTTTGGACCTTCTATATAAGGTGTATGGCCTTCACTTTCAAAGCCTTCGCCTTCAAGAATTACCTGACAACCGTCTTCGTAAGTGTAAGTAATCTTTTTCCAGATACCTACGGCGTCTGGATGTTGTTGAGGGGCTTCCACGTCCACTCTAACAGGGAAGTCGTTATCCTTGCCGAGCAAATATTGTACGGGGTCTAAGTAGTGCTGTCCCATATCGGTCAAACCACCGCCATCGTAGTCCCAATAACCACGGAATGTTTGGTGGACGCGATGCGGGTTGTATGGTTTATAAGGTGCTGGGCCTAACCACATGTCATAATCTAATTCTTGAGGAACTGGTTCTGGTACGAGGTTTTCTTTTCCTACCCAGAAAAATTTCCAAGTAAAGCCTGTTGTCCCAGATACGATGACCTTAAGCGGCCAACCGAGTAAACCGCTTTGAACGAGCTTTTTCAGTGGTTGTACAGTGGTGCCGAGTCCGTAAAAAGTATCCGTAAAACGGAACCATGTGTTTAAACGGAAAATGCGGTTATAACGTTGAACGGCTTCAATGACACGTTTGCCTTCGCCAATAGTTCTTGTCATTGGTTTTTCGCACCAGATGTCTTTGCCTGCTTTGGCTGCTTCAACAGACATCAATGCATGCCAATGGGGCGGAGTAGCAATGTGAATGACGTCCACGTCTGGATCATTAATCAGATCGCGAAAGTCATGATACGTTTTTACCGTTTCGTTAAAATTTTGTTTAGCCAAATCGACAGCTTGCTGCAGATGATTTTTGTCCACGTCACAAACGGCTACCAAGCGGCATGTTTTATCACTTGTAAAGTGGTAGGATGATTTTCCAATTCCACCCACTCCGATAATGCCTTTCGTGAGTTGGTCACTTGGAGAAATATTACCATTTCCTCCTAATACGTGACGAGGTACGATGGTGAAGATTCCGGCAGCACCTAAAGTCCTCAAAAATGTTCTTCTAGAAGTTTTCATAATTATATTGATTTTATTAGTAGTTTTTATTCTAACTAATGTTTCTAATTTTGATAAATGATTTCGTGATCTGCGTAGTTGTAGAGGATGGTTCCCTGATGACGTCCCATCAAATCATAATTACATCCGATTCTGGTCACATTGAGATATTTCAACGAGGAGTCAATGGAAAAAATATTGAATAAATCCTGTGAGCGGGTACCTTCTACTCTGTTTTGTGAAAAACAAGATGCAAACTTTGGATGTCCTGCATTTGGCGCACAAATCATAAGTTGGTGGGGATAAGCCGAAAGGGTCCGAAACAAGTCTGAATGCGTGTGCCCACAAAGATAGCAAATGAATACACCATCATGCTCCATGAAATTTTTTACTGCCTCAGGTACTTTTTCATCAAGGAGTCCATAGCCTGTCCAATCTGCTTCCCAGTCTTTATGGGGTGCATTGAAACTATCGAAGATACAATTTTTGTTTCCTGTCGAGGCCGCTGTCGGAAAATGGGATGCGATGAGGACTTGCAAAGAGGCTTTGCGCGCGGAATCCAGAACTGTATGGAGCCATGTATTTTGTGTGGCATCATAAAACATGCCGTCAAGTACTATCAGACGTATACCTTGTTTGGAGTAGTCCTTATAATAATAGTTGTAACCCTTTTGTGCTGCTTCTTCCGGTTGTTTAACTTTCCAGTTTGAAATAAACGGTTCAAAAAAACGGTGATAAACATTCAATTTACCTGCTGCCCACCAACCTTCTTTTTTTGTTCTGTCCACAGCGGCATCATGATTGCCAACGCAGTTCAAAATGTTTTCGGTGCCTTTGAGGTTTTTCCAAAAATCAAAACCGTCAGACCACTGCATATAATGGTTATCACCCGTATGAAGCGAATCATTGAGGTAGGCTGCATATTTATTCCTAAAAGCAAGGATTCTGGATAAATTGGCCTGATCACCATGAATGTCTGAAAAATGGAGGATATTCAGTTTTTCTGTTTTACTATGTGGGAAAGGTTTATGAATTTGTTGCAAAATGTTTTCGTAAGTAACATCTTGCAGCAGAAGGTTATTATTTGGAGATACTGCAGAAACCCTTTGCGCTGCCGTTTTAACTGCTGCTGGAGTTATACTTTGGCTTCGTGCAAAAATAGAACTTGGGACGATCGAAATCAGTCCGAATCCACCTAGTATTTTGAAAAATGAACGTCTATCAGGTTTCATGGTATGATTACCACAATTCTTTCACGTAAACATCTCTAAAGTAAGTGCGACTGCCATGGGCCTGCAGTTCCAATTGTTCTTTAGGGAAGATGGGGCGACTGCGGTCCCAATAATTTTCTAGCACTACATTATCTACCACTGTGACTCCATTTAATTTCACTGTGACACGATCTCCAACCATTTTGATATAGAAACTGTTCCATTCGCCAAGAGTATTGTCTGCTACCTGGCTAGGTTTGCTTTCGTATTTCTGGTTGTTGTAGAGTCCGCCCGAGCCCACTTGTGCACCAACGTTTACTCTGGACGTATCCCATATTTGTACCTGTGGCGTGCCTCTGAGGTATATGCCGGCATCGGGTTCGTTCCCTTTTGGGTCAAGTTTCCAATCTACGTACATTTCAAAATCGCCATATTGTTTCATCGTGCAGATGTTGTCGAAACCGCTACCGGCATAGGTCAGGAGTCCGTCCTCTACTTTCCAGTCACGTCTCATCGCTTCATCGGCAGTAATTTGAGCTTTGTTCAACTCTTCAGGTGTCATTTGTGCACGCTTAATAGGGTTTTCTACGAGCCCTTTCCATCCAGTCAGGTCTTTGCAGTTAAAAAGAGAAACGAAGCCGCGTTCTTCACTTGGTTCATTGCTAAGGTAGTTAAGTATGGCTTTTTTCTTGCTGCCTCCTAGGATGTCCATAGCTTGAGTAAGCCAGTTGCGTGTGTTTCCCCCATTGTATTCCTTGTGGTTTAAGGCTATTTCTGCTATTGTTGCTGCAGCTTCTTTTTTGAGACCTTCAACATTGAGATATTTTGCTGCGGTTGTCATTCCTAAGAATGTTCCTGTTTTGGCAATTTGCTTGATGATTTTTTTCTTCTCGCTGTTTGTCTGAGCTTTTTCTAATTGATTACGAAGTGTAATCAGTTGAAACTCCTGTGTTTTAAATTGGTCTACATGTTGAGCCAAAACTTTAGGGCAAAGAGCCCACACAAAGATAAATAGTAAAATTGCCACTGATCCTTTATTTAATAAAGTATTCAGAAGAAGCTTTTGAGTATGCATTTCAATAGAGTTTGGTTTCCAAGTTATTTGTTTTTGAGGCTCTCCATCAATATGGTCGGGCCAATTTCGCATGTAAAGTTAGACAAAAGTTTTTTATTAGTACAAACAAATGCGAAGAATAAATGCTAAAATCTCAGGTAAACTTGTAAAAATAAAGGATATGGACAGATTCAAGGAGGTTAAAACAACATGCTCAGGTGATCAGCTAAGAATATCAATGCTTGAACAGAAAATGGAGAGCGCGTTTTGCAGAGGAAAATTTATGGTTAACAATTGTAAGTAGAACAGAATATGTCTGTTATGACGAGCCGCATGTTGCGGTCTTCAATAATGTGATCGGCTACGCGTGGGCGTTCGCGAATGCGTTCTAAAACCCGGTTGGCAGCCTTCTGATGACTTTCTTTCTTGGAATAACCCCGTCCCTGCCCCATGAGGTGATCTTCAATGATAATTCTGCTCACAAATGAAGGCATTTTACGACATACCTCGGGATTGAGTTCTTCAGTTTCAAAATTAATATTGATTCGATTTTTCTGACACCATTCGAGCAATAGGCTTTTAAAGTTTTCTTCTTTTTGTTCCATACTATCGGGATTAAGAAACCCACGTGCGATGAGACTGAGAAAGAACTGTTGACACTTACGATATCCTCGGTCTAGATAGGCTGCTCCGACCAATGCTTCGAACGCGTTGCCACCGATAAAGCTGTTATGAGTTCCAGCCGTAATGCTGGCCTTAATGAGATTATCGAGTCCGATGCGTTTGGAAATTTGACCAAGAGTGCTGCGGCGAACCATTTTGCTTCTCATCGTAGTGAGAAAACCTTCTTGTTCTTGTCCGTATTTGCGAAAGAGATAATTACTGACTACAGCTTCTATGATGGCGTCTCCTAAAAATTCCAAACGTTCATTGTTGATTTGGTGTCCTTGGGCATCCGTTTCCAACATCGATTTGTGGAGCAAGGCCTGCTTGTAGAGTTCAAGATTGTGTGGGGTGAAAGTAAAAATTTTTTTGAGCGAATAATAAAGTTCCTCTTTCCGTGGAAAGAGGAACTGGTAGATATTTTTGAACAAATTCATTGCAAAAACAACAAAGAATTTATTCTGCGTATTTCTTAACGATAACGCATGCATTGTGTCCGCCAAAACCGAACGTATTGCTCAGTGCTGCGCGAACGGGGCGCTTTTGTGCTTTGTTAAAGGTAAAATTCAATTTGTAGTCAATGTTCTCGTCTTCGTCGTTCTCTTCATGATTGATGGTGGGGGGAACGATGTCTTCCTTTACAGCCATGAGGCTGAAGAAAGCTTCCATGGCGCCAGCGGCTCCAAGAAGATGCCCTGTCATGGATTTTGTGGAACTGATATTCAGGTCATAGGCGTGTTGCCCAAATACCTGCTGAATTGCTTTTACCTCTGAAATGTCACCTACAGGAGTTGACGTGCCGTGAACATTGATATAGTCAATGTCTTCGGGGTTCATACCAGCGTCTTTCAGTGCTGCGTTCATCACAAGAATGGCACCTAAACCTTCGGGATGAGAAGCCGTAATGTGGTAGGCGTCTGCAGACATGCCGCTTCCGGCTAATTCACCGTAGATTTTTGCACCACGAGCTTTTGCATGTTCAAGTTCTTCAAGAACAAGGCAGGCTGAACCTTCTCCCATCACGAAACCGTCACGGCTTCCACTGAATGGGCGGGATGCGTGTTCGGGATCATCATTGCGGGTAGAAATGGCGTGCATGGCGTTAAATCCTCCTACTCCGGTAGGCCAAATAGCTGCTTCTGCTCCTCCAGCCAATATCATATCGGCCTTGCCAATGCGTATTAGGTCGAGTGATGTGCCTAAAGCGTTGGATGAGGATGCGCAAGCTGAAACGGTTGTAAAATTGGGCCCCCGAAAGTTATACATAATAGAGATTTGACCGGCTGCGATGTCGGCAATCATTTTCGGGATGAAGAAAGGACTGTATTTGGGACTTTCTCCTGCATGGATAGCGTTTTGACTAACTTCTTCCTCGAAGGTGTGGATACCACCGATGCCTACACCATAAATTACTCCGATCCGATTCTTGTCTGCTGTTTCAAGGTCTATTTCGCAGTCCTCGACAGCTTCCATGGCACTTTTGACGGCATACTGTGTGTAGAGATCCATCTTGTTGCAAGCTTTGCGGTCGATATAATTGCGTCCGTCAAAACCTTTTACTTCACATGCGAAGTGTGTTTTAAACAAGGATGAATCAAAATGGGTAATAGGTCCGGCTCCACTCTTTCCGTTTTTAACATTCTCCCAAGTTTCGGAAGCTGTGTTGCCTAACGGAGATATGGCGCCAATGCCTGTTACAACAACTCTTTTTAATTCCATTCTTTAAGATGAGGGGAATTTAAATTATTTTGTGTTGGCTTCGATATATTCGATAGCCTGTTGTACGGTAGAAATCTTTTCTGCCTGATCATCAGGAATAGAGATGTGGAATTCCTTCTCAAACTCCATGATCAATTCTACTGTGTCCAGAGAATCTGCACCCAGGTCGTTTGCGAAGCTGGCTTCGTTCTTTACTTCACTCTCGTCAACGCCGAGTTTGTCTACAATAATAGCTTTTACTTTAGATTCAATTTCTGACATAATGGTTTTGTTTTAATTAAAATTCTTAAGTTGGACTGCAAAATTAGAATTTAATCTTCTTATGACCAAAACTTTGAGAAAGAAAATGGTTTTTTTGCACATTTAGCACTCAATTCGTGCGGTTTAAGTTACATCTGGATTGATTTTTTGCCTGAAAGATGATGTTATGTCAATTTCTTGTTGTCTATCAATTTCCATATATTTATTCAGATAAAAGGCGGATAAATCAGAACTTCTGATGATGGAAAAAATGCAGCAAGATTGGTCGAAAAGAAGTGGTTATTCGTTGAGCGTGTGAGGCCATTCATTGAGAAGATGTCATTGAATTCGAATTTCTTCTGAGAGCTAATAAAAAGACGAAGTTATAATATGGAGTCTGTTGGGGCCAAAAGTAAAAATGTTTATTCTGTTTTTTTGTGCGCCGACAACGTCTTCCTTTGTTTTCAAATAGGGCTAAAAAAAGAAACCTCAGACTTTTGCCTGAGGTTTCTTGAATGAGAAGTACTGAAATTATTTGACAGCAACTTTCTTTTTACCTACAATGTAAAGACCTTTACTCAGACCTTTTTGAGCGTCTGCAGCTTTCACATTTCTCTTCAGCAGTTTGCCGTCGATAGTGTAAACATTTACCTTACCGGTTTCAGCTTTGCTGATTTGAATCGTGTTCACGCCGGTGAGCTTCCCGTTTACAGTTAGGGTGAGAGCTGTTTCCTTGTCTGTCAAATCTTTGACAAGATTCGGGTTGATGTAGGCTCTTTGTCCCGATAAAGTAGCAGAAGCGCTGGTTGTAATGAACAAGCTATTATTGTTCAGATAACCAAGACCCGATTTCGTCAATGTAATTCCATCCAATGTTCCGGTCAGACCGTTTGCAGTTAGTGGAACAGTTACGATGTCATCATTTGATGGCTCGAATGCGAATGGAGAAGAAGTAGCCGTTGTTGGATCATAGGTGCTGTTGTCGCCTGCAATGAGAATAAACGGAGTTCCGGCAGGAATTTGATCTGTGATTTCATACAGATCAACCTTTGATGAAATGTTGGTATCATCTACCGTCAGGTTGCGTACGCCATATGCTTTCATCATTGAGTTGACGCCGTCAGCACCGAATGTGCCGGCAGGAATTGTGAATGGGAAGCAAGCAGAGCGCATGTAATTATCAGTTGTGGAGATATCAAATTCTTGTGTTTCAACTGGAACAAACTTCCAACTTGCAGGTGTATTGACGGCTGTCGTGTTAGAAAGTTTTTCAATAATGGTGCTTCCATCAGTAGAAGCATACAATCCGTAGTTAACCCAAGCCAACGTGTCTGCAGAGTGGATAGCCATGCCGCTCTTACCTAAGTAGTAGAGCTCATAGGGCTCAGGTTTGTTGCGTGTAAGAATGGTTAATTCTCCACCGGTAAATTCGCTGGCGAAGTGAGCGGTACCGCGGTTTTGCAAAGCGTAGAATTTGGTACCTTCAATAGGAACGAAACGCCACATAGAGTAGGGATCATTGGTGTACATGACGTCTGTAATGTCACTGCTGACACCGAATCCGTTGCCATAAGTCAAAGCAACTCCTGTATTCGTATTGCTAACGCACAGTGCTTTACCGTTGTTGGTAGGATAAACAGCTGCGTCAGCGGCATTGACGATGTAGTACCACTTGTTGGGCACAATCGTATTTACTTTTGACAGGAATGTTTCTACGGCAGTCTCCAAATTCTTTTTGGCGGGTTCGAATTCTTCCTTCTTTACAACGTCGTAGTTAACGGAAGATTTGGCTGTCGTGATTGCAGTTTGCAAAGCAGTGATATCTGCTTGAGCCAGTTGTCCAATGTCTGTACCTGCATCAGCATTGTCTACGTATGCTTGTGCATCGTTGACCAGATAAGTGAAGGCAGCCGGATTGTAAACCAATACACCAAGAGCAGCGATAGCCTTGTTAATAGCTACGGTGTCTTCTACATTGGTGGCAGTGTTGGCGTCAATTTTGGCCTGGACAGTATTGATGACAGCTTTTAATGCGTCGGCAGCGTCTTTTACACCTGGAGTATAATAATACTGTGATTTAGCCTGGTTCGGTTCAGCATTGTAAAGCTGCATCTCGGCAATATTGAAATATGTAGGACTGCTAGAAGCTCCCAATACATAAAGGCGGATGTAGCGATAGGTGTCTTTCATATCAATATCGGGAGACAGATAGTAAGAACCACTTACGTCTCCTGGGAATCCTTTTGTAAGACTCGTTAATTTCTTCCAGCTGGTTTCGTCCGTAGGATCTTTGGTTACATAGATGTCGAAGTTGTTTGGTGTTGAATGATTGGTGCCAACTCGACCATAAAGTGTGAAATTGAACTTCTGAATGTCGTCGCGAAGAAGGTCAAATTGCAGATAAGCCCAACTTTTGTTCAAAGCATCTCCAGCAGGTGTGGAATGGAAGAATGTATTCAGATTGTCGTCAATAAGAGAGGAATAGGAAACATCTCCATTGTCTGGTGTAGGATTGGTCCACAAGCAGCTACTTGTTACCTGTCCGGTACCGTCATCAGGCGCATTTTTGATCAGAGCGTCATAGCTGAATGCAGTCTGATAAGCAGTGTTGGCCTCGTCTAGTTTAGTCTTAAGAACATTTTGGATAGCGGTGCGATCCACGTAAATAGCTTTAACCGCAGCAATAGCCTGATAAAGTGCCGTTGTGTCTTCAGCTGTAGCCGTGTTGCCGTCAACTTTAGCTTGGTCAGCGGTAATGAGAGCGTCCAAAGCGTCGCAAACGTTCTTCATGCCTTCTACCGTATAGTATTCGGAGGTGGCAGTAGGAACGGTGTTGTAGATTTGGAATTCACTGAGATTGAAATAAGGCATACCGCTTGGGTCGTTACCTCTGTTGTATGTATTCTTCACTACAAAACGGATGTACTGATAGGCCTGACTCATCGTAATGGTGGGGGAGGTATAGTAATCGTGAGAGTTTACATCAGGTAAGCCACTGTTAATCTCGGTAATCTTTTTCCAGGGAGAATCTGTATCATCAAATGGAGTGGCAGCGTTCAGTGAACTGGCGTCGTTGGTTCCATAGATATCAATGTCGATAGGAAGTTGGTTCCAGCTTGGATACCAGTTATTATCTCCGCGGCGCAGCATCTTAAATGAGAATGCGCTGATATCGGTGCGTCTGAGGTCAACCTGCAAATAGTGGTAAGCATTGACTCCTGTAGCGGCGTTGGAATGGAAATAGGTTTCCTTACTGCCGTCGATGAGACCTGCATAACTACCCTGGCCGCCAGTGGCCTTGTCCAAGTAAGTCCAGCGTGCATTTGAAGAGAACTGGTTGTGAGCGTCGTCTTCGTCGTTGGCCTCGGTGATGAGGGCTTCATAATCATTTGCCATGTTGCGAACTGTTTGGGCTTGTGCAATGGCTGTGCTCAAATGTTCAGCATTAGCTTTATTCTGACCTTCAGGAAGTAGTTTCTGTACTGTTGCGGCGTCAACTTCTTCCATATACCAGCAGGCAGGCGTATTAATACCGGTTGCGGCGGGAACAATAAAACCGCTTGTACCTGCGCCATTGTTATGACCGATGCAATGATATGCTATCTTGTTTGCAACATTGGCGATATAGAACTGGGCGCTTCCCTGTCCTAAATCGGTAAAAGTCTGTCCCGTGATCTGAGTGCTGGAAAGGGGAACGTAAACAGTAGTAACTGTTGCGTCGCCAGGTATGGTGTTAATGAACAATCCGGAAGCGTTCTGAATAGACCAGGAAGAATCGCTGACAGCAGTTACTTTCCATAATTCATAGGGATCTTCTACGTCATAGTCTCCCCATGTGGGTCTATTGTCAGGGATGCTAACGCGCATGGCTTTCCGTATGTTCTGAGAGGTTTCAAATCCAGCATAGGCACTTACAAATCGATAGTAACCTTCATGCATCTTGATGGCAGAGGTGTCTACGTCGGCCAGAGCTGAGCGGAGAGTGTTGGCAGCAGTTGTGCACTGTTCTCCTGTAGGGCTTCCTGCCAACAAAGAATTGGCGTTTTCGAAAGCTGTGTTGAAAGCAGTAACTTTAGTCTCGGGGTAATAGCCGGGATTCGTTCCAACCTGATAGGTGCGGTTCAATTTTGTAATGCTGTCTGTCAAAATCTGAAGCAGCTGGGCAGGGTCATCAACGACCTTTGCAGGGTACATTTGAAACTCGCTGAAGCACCAGTAAGGTTGATTTGAGCTTCTACAAATAAAACGAACATAGCGATAGTTGCCCTTCATGTTGATCAAGGGCGAAGTGTAGGGCCATTGTTCATCTGCAGCTCCTTCGGCTGGCATTCCTGTTACAGTGGTGATGGTTACCCAGGAGTTTTCGTCGTCAGGCGTATTGGTAGCTCTGATTTCAAAACTTTGAGGAGTGATACCATGTCTAATGCCGCCGTTGTAAACATCCTCGCGACGCATCATCTTAAAGTAGAATTTGTCAATCGTTGTACGACGCAGGTCGGCCTGAATGTATTCGTCAGTGCTTGTATAACTCATTCCTGGGTCAGCGTGCCAATAAGTTTGAGAATCACCATCGGTGAGGGCAGCCAAGTAGTTGCCAATGTTCATGTATACATAATTGTCGTTGTTCGGGTCGGTGACCACCCACGTACAATTACTCGTCAGCTGGTTGTCTTCTACAGGCGAGGAGACCGTGATGAGTGGATCTCCCTCATCTGGGGCGTAACTCGACTGGGCACCAGCTGAATTCCAAACTACGCTGAGAAATAGAAACAGCGTCGTAAAAACAGATAGTCTTTTCATTAGCTTGTTGTTTTAGGGGTTAATATAAATAATTTTGTTTGAAATTAATTTTTGAGGAATTTTGCAGAGTGTTGTTGACCTCCAAAAATCCAACTGACAATGTAAGTACCGTCAGGCAAGTTTTGTGCATCAAATGTTTCATCGCTGCGGAATGTAGCTACGCACGTGCCTTGCAAACCATATATTCTGGCTTGGAATGTGAGTTGAGACATGTCGGAGCTTATAAAGCGAAGCGTATGTGCGCTGGGACTGTATGCTAAGGCATATTCAGCATCGGCTTGAACGTCAGTTATCCCAGAAGTAGTGGGTTTGTCGTATGTTGTAGTTTTCCACATGCGATTGGAACTAGTGGAATTCAAGTCGCCACTGGTGCTTACGTAGATGGGGTTGCCTTCGTCGGCCATGCCGTCGTAGTTGTTAGCTACATTACCTGTGGCTATGTTTTTCAAATTATAGTATCCACCAACTGATTGCGGAACGAGCATCCATTTCTGAGTGTCCTTCGTATAATCCAACGTATCTGCTTTAAGCTGCATATTATTGTTGCTGCTGCCGTTGTCGCTCAAAGCAAGTCCTGACTTAACGTTTACGACCACATAGTGACCATTCTGAAGATAAATATCCCAAAGTTGTGCACGTGAACCTTCGTTGTTCGAATGCAGTCCGATAGAAGAGGGGTTTCCGGTGATGGTGTCGTCAGGAGCTATGACTTTGTTCGGAAATGCTTTGCTGAAGAGCTTATAATAGGAAGTGGCTGAAGCCGTAAATGTTTTGGTAGGCAGCAATCCGACGCGGCGTATAAATTCAGACGTGAGGTAATTGTTGTGATTTTTGATGAAAGACTTGATGTTGGCAACATATTCATCATAAGTATTGAAAATATACTCCTCGTCGTAGGTCTTGGTATTGATCTTCCAAACTTTATAATTCTGTATACGTGAAGCCTCAATGAGATCGGACACGGAGTCAACATAATGACACATCAGGGAATCAAGCCCTTGAGCCCGAAGTTGGTCGAAATGAGTGGATACGGCAGTTTTGAACCAAGGATCGTCCCACATGCGTGTAAACCACCCCTTGATGGTCATGTTACTTCCATAACCGAAGTTGATGGCTAATTTGTTAGTGACGTCGCCCTGACGGGAACAATTGTTATAACAAATATCAAAATCCCAAAGCGGGCCGAAAAAGATATGATTATTGTCTCGCTCTTTATAGATAAATGAGCACCAAAATCCATCAGGATTGGCACTTATTTCATTTGCAAGATACCAAGAAACGAGGGACGCGGTGTCAACGTATTGCTGGTATCCGAAATATTTGCTGGTAAACTGCGTACCGTAAAGAACGGATTCAAATTTATTGATAAAATTTTTGATGTAGGTAATTTGTTTGGAATTAATGACATCAGGGTCCGGGCTGTGAATGCGGATGTGACAGCCGTTATCGGTGTCAAAATAAAAGCCATCGCTGGCTGTCAGTCCTTCAGGTTCCAGAAAATATCCTCCTGTGATGTCTGTAGAAGGGTTCGTGACAGCTGTATCCTGCTCTACGATTTCAACGCGTTTTTTGTGAACTTCCATTTGGTCGGTAATCTGGTAGGTACCTTTATAACTTCCATTCAGATAAAGATCTGAGAATTGGCAGGAGGGTACAAAAGGCATGTTCATCAATTGTCCGATATAGGAAGTTAATCCATTGCGTAATAAAAGTTTGTCACCTGCATTAGCAAGTAAAACCCAATCTTTTGCGTTGGCATAACCGGTTCCCAGCAATTTAGCTTTTTGGGGAAACTTGATACGATAGGGTTTCTTGTCAAGTGTCCAGGTAGTATTACCTCGCCCACGAATATTTACAGAATCAAAAGAGAATGTGCCGCGATCGGGAGTGACATATGTGATTTTACAAAGTTTGTATTCGGTCTCACTGGTAATTGCTTGCCCATCAAAAGTCTCGATATAAATAGTGGGTAAATTTGTGAGTTGTTTATAAGGAATTGCCGAACATACCTCTATTGCAAAAATGAGAAAAGAGGTAAAGATGGTCTTTAAATACTTTGTCATACGTAATTATAAAATAAAGAGTCCGACTTCAAGATTTAGTTAATGAACAAGGCCGGTGCTTATAGATTGTTCGCAAAGATAATGTTTTTTTTCTCGATTAGCAAAGGATTTATCTTGAAGTTTACAATTATTAACTTATGTCGATCAGTTTATACACTAGAATCAGGAACCAAAAGCATGATCTGTTTGTTAGTAAGTTTTTTAGGAAGAGTCGTTGCTCTCGATAATTGTAAAGTTTAGTTCCGACGTGAGGAATCTAGATATTCTTTTTGTTTTGATTTAAAGATAATTTAGAGTTTTTGATTGAAATATAAATCCGAAGAAGAGTCGGGTTTGAACATTCAGTGTATTTAGTTGTGCTATTGGTCACCTTTAAATAAGGTGAAACTAAAATTGGAGAGAGATAGTTTTGGGCTTTTTGTTTTGTTATATGTAATAAATTGATTTAATTTGCAGAGAAATGACCGGAGTGGGACACATGTTGCGCAGCGTTGTGAGTTTTTATTGTGATGGCTTTCGGCGTATGACTATAGGGCGTATCCTGTGGTTGATTATTTTAATTAAACTATTCGTAATTTTTATTCTATTGCGGATCTTTTTTTTCAAACCGGCCATGAGCGGACTTTCACCGCAAGAAAAACAAAATCGAGTAGCAACAACAGTGCTCGGTGTGCCTAATAAAAATGTAAAGGTTAACTTTAAAACCAAATAACATGTTACTATCAATAGATGCCTCCCTGGTTGATTGGTCGCGAGCTCAGTTTGCTCTCACCGCAATTTATCATTGGCTTTTTGTGCCATTGACGTTGGGTTTAGGAATGATTATCGGAATATTGGAAATTATTTATGTGCTGAAGGGCGATGAGTTTTGGCGTCGTGTGGTGAAATTTTGGATGAAGCTCTTTGGTATTAATTTTGCCGTGGGAGTAGCAACGGGACTCATTCTGGAATTTGAGTTTGGAACGAACTGGAGTAATTATTCTTGGATTGTAGGTGATATCTTTGGTGCGCCGCTCGCGATTGAAGGCATCGTGGCTTTTTTTATGGAAGCTACTTTTATTTCCATTATGTTTTTTGGTTGGGATAAAGTGAGTCGTAGTTTCCATTTGGCTTCCACGTGGCTCACGGTAGTGGGTGCAACCATTTCTGCTTGGTGGATTCTGGTGGCAAATGCCTGGATGCAGCATCCTGTGGGGATGGAGTTTAATCCAGAAACTGTACGAAACGAAATGGTGTCCTTTGCTGATGTAGCATTTTCTCCTACAGCTGTTGTAAAATTTCTTCATACTGTTTCCAGTGGTTGGATGACCGGAGCTGTCTTTGTGGTCGGTGTTAGTTGTTGGTTCCTTTTACGTAAGCGCGAAATTAAATTTGCAAAAGCGAGTTTAGCTGTAGGTACTGCTTTTGGTTTAGCAGCATGTTTTTTTGTTATGGTAAGCGGAGATTCTTCCGGCATTAATATCGCTAAACAACAACCCATGAAGTTAGCTTCTTTTGAAGGTCTTTATGATGGTAGTGAGCATGCCTCGCTTACGATTGTAGGGCCTATAAAAATTCCAAATATGCTTACATTTTTGGCTACGCATAAGCATACAGCTTTTGTGCCGGGTATCAACGACCTATTGAATGGAGGCTATAAATTGCCTGATGGGAGCAAAGCTCTTTCGGCAGAACAGAAAATGGCTCGAGGACGTCGGGCTATGGCTTCTTTTGTTGCCTTCCGACAGGCCAATAAGCAGGGCAATATGGCTCGGGCAGCCCTTGCTGAAAGAAATTTGCAATATGACATGCCCTATTTTGGCTACGGACGCATTCAGCAACGCGCAGAACTTGTGCCGCCTGTGCCATTACTTTTTTGGTCATTTCGTGTGATGGTGGGGCTAGGTTCCCTGTTTGTATTTCTTTTTCTAGTTTTGGCCTATTTACAGATGAAGGATAAACTGAAAGATTATCCTGCTATATTATATATAGGTGTGTGGTGCATACCCTTGGTGTATATTTGCAGCGAGGCGGGGTGGATTTGTGCAGAAGTTGGGCGACAGCCCTGGGCTATTCAGGATTTGCTCCCTGTGAATGCCGCAGTTTCGGCTTTACAGACGAGTTCGGTGCAGCTTACGTTTTTTATTTTTCTGGCCGTGTTTACGCTCCTCCTGATTGCAGAAATACGTATAATGTGTCGAGCTGTTAAGAAAGGTCCGGAAATAGATGTAGATGCTGAAATCAGATGATTTAAATACTTATTAACTCAAAGAATCATGTTAACGTACGCTTTTTTACAATATTATTGGTGGTTTCTGATCGCTTTGTTGGCTGGCCTGCTTGTCTTTTTAATGTTTGTGCAGGGAGGCAACTCTTTGTTGTTTACCCTTGGAAAGAACGAAGAAGAACGTCAAATGCTTGTAAACTCTACGGGTCGGAAATGGGAATTTACGTTTACTACATTGGTAACCTTTGGCGGGGCCTTTTTTGCTTCATTCCCACTGTTTTACAGTACTAGTTTTGGTGGAGCCTATTGGTTGTGGATGCTTATTCTGTTGAGTTTTGTCTTGCAGGCTGTTAGTTATGAATTTCAGTCAAAATTAGGTAATGTGTTAGGATCATGGGGATATCGCATGCTGCTTGTCTTAAATGGATTTTTTGGCCCGTTTTTATTAGGCGTCGCTGTGGCCACTTTTTTTAATGGGTCCGAGTTTGTGGTCTCTAAAGATAATATGGCGAGTCTCTCAATGCCGATCGTTTCTTCTTGGGCATCACCTCTTCATGGCTTGGAAGCTCTTATAAATCCGTGGAATTTGATTTTCGGTTTTGCCGTCTTCTTTTTGACGAGGCTTCTGGGTCTTTTTTATTTCATAAATAATGTAGATGATGTCGAATTGCGCAGTCGTTGTCGTTTGAAAGTGAGAAGTGATGCGGTCCTTTTTTTGCTTTTTTTCTTGGCCTTTGTAGGTTGGATCATGATGAAACCCGGTTTTGCAGTTACTGCTGACGGTGTGATAAAAATGGAATCTCACAAATATTTTTACAATCTGATTGAGATGCCGCCGGTGGCAGCGATATTCGCTATTGGGGTGATAGGTGTTTTGTTTGCTCTGATACGTACTTGGATGTCAAAGCATTTTGTGCGTGGCATTTGGGCTGCTGGAGCCGGGACGGTTTTGACCGTTTTGGGTTTGCTTTTATTAGTTGGTTATAATGGTACAGCCTATTATCCATCAAGTACTGACCTACAGAGTTCTCTTACCTTGCAAAACAGTTGTTCAAGTGAATTTACTCTCGAGGTGATGTCGGGCGTTTCCCTTCTCATTCCTTTTGTTTTAGCTTACATTGCATATTGTTGGCATATGATGGATCAGAGAGGCATTACCAGAAAGGAAATGCAGCATAGTGAAAGTAAGTATTAAATCCCTGTTAGTAGAATTCTAGAAGTCAAAAGTCAAAACTTTCAAAGTTTTGATTAAAGAAGAAATTGTTTTCTTCTTCAGCGAGGTTACTGATCGCTTCGTCGGGGGTTCCTCCTTCTGCAGATTGTCCACTCAGTTCATTGAAAGCCAGATAAAAACCTTCATCTGTCGATTCAGTCACGTAATTGTCATCATCAAAATCATTAAACATCTTTGTTCTCTTTTTGTTGTCAGCTGCAAAGTTCATACTGTGGAGTTTCAAAATCGTTGCAAGGATATTAAGATTCATTGAAAAATGCTGTCTAGAAGAAATTTTAATGGCGATTTTAGTTTTAGATAATGATCTTTTAATGAATAAAAAGGAGGAAGTTTTTAGACCTTCATTGATTCCAGGATGTCAGGTGTATTAATTTATTAAAGTTTATGTTTTCATTTGATTTTATGCTATCTTTGCAAGAGATGAATAAAATGTAATGAACGATAACAACTACCAAAACTTTAGAACCCGAATTGCAAGAAGAAACGTGCTACCGATAATACTCTTTTTGCTTGACATTTTTAGTTTTTCTCCGGCTGAAGGACAAGTGATGGAATGGGATGATTTCTTGAATGATTTTGTGGATCGTGAGACTGAAAATGAAGATGATGGAACTGAAACGGACGTTGACAGATTGCAGGAAATGCATGAAAATCCATTTAATATTAATGACTGTAGTCGGGACGACTTGCTGCAGTTGCCTTTCGTTGGTCCACAACAAGCTGATTCAATACTTGTGTATATACATAAAAACGGGGCGATTCTTTCTGCCGGTGAACTGTTGTTGATTCATGAGTTGGATTTTTATTGTCGTGCAGCTTTGCCTCTTTTTGTTTATTTTGGAGAAAGTAGTACCGGCAGACAAATCCATTCCATATTTAATCAGCTGACTGAGGGACGTCAGGAAGTTGCTGGAATAGCTGCTATTCCTTTATACAAAAGACAGGGATTCATGGCATCTTCACGTTCTGCACAGCATTATGCGGGAGGGCGTTTAGCCGGTTCTTTGCTTTATCGCAACAATTATGGCGACCGACTTTATTTAGGCTTAACCGCTAAAAACGATGATGGAGAACCTTTTGCCAAAGAGGGTAATAATCCGTTTGATTCCTATTCGTTCTATGTATTTGGAAAAAAGGGCGGATTTTTGCAATCTTGGCTGTTGGGGGATTATAAAATTCACATTGGAAAGGGCTTGACTTCTGGCATTGGGTTTATGAACAGTGGTTTGGGGCTGTTGACTTCTCGTCACGACCACGGTCAAGGCATTTTTGCCCATTCAGGAACTGGAGAATACGGTTTTTTACGTGGGGGTGGTGTTACGCTTGCAGTGAGAAAGTTGTGCGTAATGGTTTTTGGCTCTGTACGAAAAATTGATGCTCGCGTGCAGGGTGACAGTCTGTTGAGTGTTCTTTCCACGGGTTATCATCGATTACCGCTTGAGCGCGAACGAAAAAATAATGTAGAACAGTCTGTATTGGGAGCTTCTGCAGATATTCAGATGAAAGTTTTCCATGTGGGATTTTCAGCTGTTTACGACCATTATGATCATACTTTTGTGCGCGGTGAACGTGCAGATCAACAGTATAATATGGAAGGAAAGTCGTTTGCCAATATGGGTTTGCATTATAGTTATGAACGCAAACGGCTCAATGTTGGTGGTGAGGTGGCTTTGGCTTTAAATGGTCAACCGGCTTTTTTTCATGATGTACGCTGCGAACCCCTGCATAATTTGCGCATTTTCTTCCAGCACCGCTATTATGGGAAATTTTATCAGGCACCTTTGGGTTGGGCTTATAGCGAAAGTGGAAAATGTCGTGGAGAACATGGCTTGATGGTCGGATTTTTGTGGCAGCCAGAAAAAAAATTAATGTTGTCCGGTTTTGTTGATGGTTATCGACTGCTGACTGCCTCATATCGTGCATTACAGCCTGCGAATGGCTATACGGTTGAAGGAGAAGGGATTTATGTTTTTCCCAGTAACGCGAGAATACTAATCCGCTATAATCTTCACTCGCGTCAGGAAAACGGCAACGAACAGAACGCTTTACTCTATGCCATGAAGCACTCATTGCGTTTACAGTCTCAAATAAATATTGGACGTTTTGTCTTCATGGCGTCATTTGATGGTTGTTCCTATAAGCCTGCTGTTGGGCGTATTCAGTATGGGGGCATGTTTTCGCAGCGGCTTTCAACAACTTTGTTTGGTTTTCAGGCTGCGACGTCTTTTGTTGAATTTCATACGGATGGATATCAGTCCGCTCTAGATGCTTATCAACCCTCTTTGCGCTATTTTCGTAACTCCTCAGCTTTCTTCTATCATGGGTATGCCAACACTTTTGTATTGCAACGTCAGGTTGGGAAACATCTAAATTTTGCCTGCATGTTTTCTCTGCTTCATTATACAAATCGTCAGGATATTGGTAGTGCAGATAGAACTATTCATGGCTCGGAAAAGTCTGATTTGATGTTCCAATTAAGGTGGAATATTTGAAAAATAGTACAAAAACGGCCTCGAAAGATCAATAATGACTGATGTACATTACGTTTTTAGATAAAAAATCTTTATTTTTACTCTTAATAGAAGAAAAGTTCTTAAAATGATTTTTATTTGTTTCTAATCGAACTATCTTTGTAACCCAATTAACGTTTATTTAAATGTCAACAATTATTTATCCATCGCCCATTTTTGGCCCTATTTCCAGCCGCAGGTTGGGCATCTCTTTAGGTATCAACCTCATGCCTAGTAATGGCAAAGTGTGTACTTTTGATTGCATTTATTGTGAATGCGGATATAATGGTGAACATTTCACCCATAAAAAACGTCCCTCTCGCGAGCATGTACGTACGACCCTCAGAAGTCAACTTGAAGAAATGAGCAAGAAAAAAGAAAGTCTTGACGTACTTACTTTTGCGGGAAACGGCGAGCCGACTGCCCACCCTGATTTTTTAGGAATTGTTGAAGATGTGATCGTGTTACGTAACCAATATTATCCAAAAGCAAAAGTGAGTGTATTGAGCAATGGTACACTGATTCATCGTCCTGAAGTTTTTCAAGCTCTGATGCTCGTGGATAAGAACATTTTGAAATTGGATACGGCCAATATGAAATACATACAGGCAGTTAATCGCCCAATTATTCATTATTCTGTTGAGGAACAGATTCGAAATATGATTCTTTTTCATGGCCATATTATCATCCAGACTATGTTTATGAAATCTGTGATTGACGGCGTAGAAGTGGATAATACGGACAATAGTTATGTAAATCCCTGGTTGAAGGCCATTAAGCGTATTTCTCCTCAGGAGGTAATGATTTATACGATTGATCGCGAAACTCCTGACAAAACTTTGGCTAAAGTTGATCAAACCAAACTTGATGCGATTGTGAGTCGTGTAGAAGCCTTTGGTATTCCGGCAACGGCGGCATATTAAAATGCTGTATATTTTTTAAAATTTGGAATCCAACAATAAAGGGTAAGACAGCGTGAGGCTGGCTTACTCATTTTTATTTTTCGTTATTAAATGAATCACTGTTTTTGTGATTTTATTAGGTTGAAGTGTAACTGAAGAACTACTTTTATCCTCACTCAGTAGTTTGAAAAAAGAGACTGGGAAATTTGTAAAAAAATGCGATAAGATATTTTGAAAAACATCAGACTTTATATGGTAAGTCTGCAAATGTTTGGTTCTGAATTTGCAGATAGGTTTGAACTAGAAGATGTAAATGTAAAACGTGCTACTGCAAAATTTACTTCTTCCTGCATATTGTTTCGAATCTATTTGTTTCTGTTTTGTTATTTTTTTTCTTGTATGGTTCGTGCTGATAGTATTCCTTCAGTCGATCCGCTCCCTCATCAAAATCATTTTAACTATATTGCAACGGGTAGTTTGCTTGTTGGAAGTGGAGTCCTGGTGCATTTAGCAGACCATGAATATTCTCAAAATCAATCTTTTTTTCTTCCTCATTGCAGTTCTACTCTTGATGATGTAGGGCGTTGGGTACCCGAATTGGCAAGAATTGGTTTGCATCTTGCAGGTGTAGAGAGTCGTAGTGATTGGGTGCGCACAGTAAATAGCCGCATGCTGGCCTATGGTGTTAATCTGGGGGTTACGGAATGTTTAAAACGTATGATTCGACAAAAACGTCCTGACGGAAGTGATTTTAAGTCTACGCCTTCCGGTCATGCTGCCATGGCGTTTATGTCTGCTGAGATACTTGATGAAGAGTTTGGTTATATCAGCCCTTTTATCACACTAGGAGGTTATGCCGTCAGTACGGCAATTGCTTATAATCGTACGCGAGGTAATCATCATTATGCAGGTGACGTCATTTTGGGCTCGGGTATTGGATTGCTGGCTGCTAAAGCAGGATATCTGCTTTGTGATTGGGCTCTTAAAGGTCGAGGAAAACGTGTCATGAAAAGTGATGGACAGGACGCGGTTCTTTCTAGGTGTCCTTCTTTCATTGGTATTTATGGTGGATATGGTATGTCTTTAAACAGTTTACGTTCTCGAACAGGTTTCAACGTAAATCAGTTGGGGGCTTTGCAGGTGGGATTGGAAGGTGCTTATTATCCATTTCGATACTTTGGTTTTGGCGGCCGTATGACAGAAGGCCACTGGCTCCTCAAACAGGATGACCAGCCTGTTTCCGCCTGGATAGATCGCTTAACGGCAGTTGGTGGGCTTTATACATCTGTTCCTGTTAGTGGCAAGGCTTATATTGGGGGGGAACTTTTGGGTGGCTATTCCACGCAAACTGGTGGACGCCGTCAATTATGCAATCTTGGCGTGAATACCTTGGATGGACCTACACTTGCTACTGGTGTTCTTGCAGGTTGCACGTTTCGTAAAAATCTTGATTTACGTTGTCAGTTGGATTATGAAATAGTTTGTGGTCGACATCAGACCGTTCATTATTTATGTCCTGCACTTGGTTTGAATTTCTTTTTTTGATGATGTCCAATTTAGGATCTCTGTTTTTGAGATAGAAAATGTGCTGTTGGGTGCGTCCATTTTATGAAGGATAAATTTAAAGATAAAAAAATGAAATGATTGTACTCTATAGGATAATTGTGACTAACTTTGCAAAGTTTAAAACGAGATGAAACCGGATGAATCGGACGTTGCTATTTTTCAGTATGTTGTTTTTGCTGCTTTGTTCACTCCAAGTCAAAGCGGACGATGATGATGTGAAGAAAAACGATACATTGAAAGTTGCCGTATATATCCATCTCAACCGTGCGTATTATAAGGGTGACAGTATTCCAAACATCACGTTACACAATTTTTATCGTTACTCTCCGATGGTATTTAAAAATGCCGAGGAGCGCGACGACTACAACCGTATGGTGAAAAATATTAAATATGTTTTTCCTTTGGCCCAATTGGCGCGTATTACATTACTTGAAACGCATGATTATTTGGAGACCTTGCCCAATGAAAAGGTTAAAAAGCAACATATTGCCCTTGTTGAAAAAGGCGTTAAAGAACAATATACTCCGATTGTCAAGAAACTTTCACGTTCACAGGGGCGTTTGTTGGTGAAGCTGATTGACCGAGAATGTGGGCAGAGCTCATACGATATGGTCAAAGCATTTGTTGGTCCTCTTAAAGCTAGTTTTTATCAGGTTTTTGCCGGACTTTTTGGTAACAGCCTTACGAAACGTTATGATCCGAATGGCGAAGATAAATATACGGAACGTATTGTTCGGATGGTGGAAAGTGGCCAGATATAAGGTTGTTTTTGTATCTTCGCAACTTAACCCAGTAATCTTAGATAATGAAAAAGAATTTTTTTATTCCTTTACGGCAAATATTGTTTGTATTTATATTTGTGTTTTTGGGAAGTATACATGCACAAACGCGTAAGCAGTTAACAAATTTACCTACAGTCTATATCAATACCTTCGATCATTCCGATGTGACGAGCAAAGATATCTATAAATATGCACGTATGACGTGGATCGACGGTGACAGTATGGCCGTTTTTGATTCTCTTCAAATTCGTGGACGGGGAAATTCTACCTGGGGCATGGCTAAAAAGCCCTATCGTATCAAGTTCTATGAAAAGATAAAACTCCTGGGGATAGGGCATGCGAAGGCTCGCGATTGGACCCTTATGGCAAATTGTGCAGACAAACCCATGATTCGTAATGCCGTAACTACCGAACTCGGTGATTTTATAGGCATGCCTTTTACTCCTGGTGCTCTCTTTGTGGACTTTTATTTAAATGATAAATATTTGGGAACTTACCAGATTTCAGATCAAGTGGAAGTACGTCCACATCGGGTAGATATTTTTGATCAAAACGGTTCTCAGGTAAATGATGCCACGACCAATATTACAGGTGGCTATCTTCTTGAAGCTACTGGTAACGGCGATTTTACGGATGCTTCTTTTTATACTCCAAGGGGGGGTTTTGTTCGCATTCACGAACCCGACGATCCCATTGTTGCTCGGCAGAAGGACTATATTAACAATTATGTACAATCCTTTGAAAATGCACTGTTTTCTTCTAATTTCGATGATAAAGTAAAAGGTTACAGACAGTATGTTGATACCACGAGTTTGCTGAATTGGTATATTGCAAATGAAGTGGCTGCAAATCCTGACGGTTTTTGGAGCTCCTATTTTTATAAGGAGCGGGATGATGCAGGTTTACATTTTGGACCTCTTTGGGATAACGATATTTCCTATTGTAACACGACGCGTAAAGGTGACGTTACCCAGCAGTTAATGTCTGACGTCGGATTTGGAGACAATTTGGCTAAACTTTGGGTGATGCAAATGTGGAACGATAAATGGTTTGCCGGGGCTGTCGCTCGTCGCTATAAGCAAATTTATGATGCCGGACTAACTAATTTTTTACTCCATAAAGTGGATTCGTTGGCTTCTGTTCTCAATCGATCACAAGAGGAAAATTACAAGGTTTGGAATATTAGTCAACGTTATTATGAAGAAATAAAACTTTACAGTACGTATGATCAGTATATTACAGATTTGAAAACATTTATTACTGATCATGACGATTTCCTATTGAATACTTTTTGTAATCCTGGCGTGTTTATTGCTGATTCCACTCATTATTATCGCATTTTTAATCAAGGTTTCTCAAATGGAGTCATGGATCTCTATCTTTCTGCCGCAAAAGAAGGTACCCATGTGTGTATGTACAATAATGATTTGAATCAGAAATCTCAACAATGGGTGATTAAACCTGTGGGCAATTATTTTATGTTGTTCAACCGACTTTCCGGTCTAGTTCTGTCAGACCATTATGGGGCTAAGCCCAGTTCTGATTTTATTATGGTATACAAAACCGACACCACAGATCACCGTGAACTCTGGAGTATAGTTTCTCAAGGACATGGAGGTTTCTATAATTTGAAAAATCGCTATACGGGCCGCGTAATCAGCAATAGTAACGGTGGATTGCAAAATAATAATCCTATTATCACTTCGGTCAGTACTGCTAGCGATGGTACCAGTTCTACCAGATTATGGCGTTTTCAAAGAGATGTCGAAATTGCAGAGCCTCTTCCCAATTCAATTCAGGAAGAAAGGGTAGAGTATGCTTTGATGTATAATCCCCAAACACAGGAAATCCATTTCATTGCACCTTCTTTGAATGATTTAACTTTCAATGCCCGGATTTATGCTTCTGACGGTCAATTGGTAGGTTCCTTTAAGGCCGGTGAAACGTTTAATGCTTCGGATTTATCTGCGGGTACCTATATTGTGAGTTGGACTTTTGCCGGTAAAATACGTAGTACCAAATTTCTAAAAAAGTAAATAAAGAAAGAGGCTGATTGATTTTACATTTCGATCAGCCTCCTAAACAATATATTCATGACTGGCAAATGAGCATCAGCTCCTTGTCACTTTGTCATAGATGGCTCTCGTCAGTGCAATGTCGTAATTGGCGCTATGCAGGTCACATTTTTCTACGTGAATTTTCAGAAAATCCGCAACGGTAGATAATTTGAAATTTTCCATTTCTGGCCGTTTGTCCATCAAATAGTGTGTGGCTAGTACCATGACGTCTATACTGTTGGACCAAAACCAAGAACCGAAATAGTTATCTCCATTTTGGAGGAAAAATCCTCTTAGAAAATTGTTGTCAAACGAGGTGTTATTATAACCCACCAGAAAAAACTTGTCATTACGGTCGTATTGGTCGACATATTTGGATAGCAATCCAATAAGTTCATGATAAACTTCGTCCATTGGAGGGTAAGCCAAAATTTGTTCTTTTGTGACCCCTGCTACTTCCAAGGCTGTCGGATCTATTGTTGCTTTAGGATTTGGGCATACATGAAAATCAAATTTATCCTTCACGTCTCCGTTTATTACAATTTCTCCGCTAATTTGATGGATTCCGTTTCGAGCCGGGTTAATGCCTGTAGTTTCTAAATCAAAGAAAAACAATTTCATGTTGTTACTTTTTGATGGAATGAAAGTTTAAAGGTCTAACTTCTTCGAGATTTCCAGCATTTTGTCGATGGGTTTCACGGCAGCTTTAATGATCTTTTCGTCAACAAAGACTTCCGGCCACTCATATTTCAGGCAGTTGTAGAGTTTTTCCATTGTGTTCATCCGCATGAAAGCGCATTCATTACAGGCACAGGTTTTTCCCGGAGTTTCCGTATCATCGGGAGGTACTGGGATAAACGTCTTCGTCGGGCTTTGTCGCTGCATTTCGAAAAGGATGCCGCTTTCGGTTGCAACGATAAACGTTTGGTCGGGGCTTTCAACGGTATATTTGAGTAGTGCAGCCGTTGAGCCTATCACGTCGGCTAATTTTAACACGGGACCTTTACATTCCGGATGGGCCAAGACTTTGGCTCCGGGATATTGTTCTTTTAAGTCCAGAATTTTACCTACCGAGAAACGTTCATGTACGTCGCAAGCGCCGTTCCAAAGCAACATTTGGCGCCCTGTAATCTGATTGATATATTCTCCTAAGTTGCGATCGGGACCGAAGATGAGTTTCGCGTTCTGAGGAAAGCTCTCTACAATTTGCTTCGCGTTTGATGAGGTCACCACAACGTCTGTCAGCGCCTTCACTTCTGCCGAGGTATTAACGTAGGAAATGACCTGATGATCTGGATGAGCTTTGATAAAAGAAGCAAAATCCGATGCTGGACAACTTTCTGCCAAAGAGCATGAAGCGTTCAGGTCTGGTATCAAAACTTTCTTATCCGGGCAAAGCACCTTGTTTGTTTCACCCATAAAATGGACGCCGCACATTACAATAGTTGCAGCATTCGTCTGTGCTGCCTTGCGCGCCAGAGCCAAACTGTCGCCAATGAAATCTGCTATTTCCTGTAAAGATTTATCCGTGTAGTAATGTGCTAGAATGATGGCATTCTTCTCTTTACACATACGACGGATTTCTGCTTTTAAATCGATGCCTGCCTCAATAGGCTCGTCAACATATCCTTTTTCTTTCCAGCTATCTTTTATGATCATGATGCTATTTTTCCCTATCAGATGAAATGTTTAATAATGAGGGAGGGCTACAGAGACCTGTGAATAAACGGGCCATGGCTCTTCTGTTGTACTGGTTCCTCCGGCGAGTTCGAGTGTAAATGAAGTCCCGTTTTGAATGGCCAGTGAATTGCTTTTCCAGTTATGATTCAGAATGGAGTCCTTCACTGTTTGTAAACGGACAAGTGCGTCGGAACGTTTTACGAAAAAAGAGGCTTTTTCTGGGTCATTAAAAGCAGCGATAATGTTGTTTACTTCCGTCTGTGCGGGTACGTTGAGTGCATACATTGAAGACGGGTTACTGGTCTGTATGCGATAAACGTAATGTGGAAAGTAAATTTTACGTTGGTTAACAACCAGATTTCCTTCGTCCGAATTGCTTAATGTGACCAGGGCCAGATTAATCCAGGTAGAATCTGTAATCAAAAAGTCTTTAGCTGTCCAGTCATAGTGCATAATGGAGTCGCAGGCTTTAGCCCAGATACTGTTGGCATCTGTGTAGCTCGTTTCAAAATAGCCTGCCGTACGTGGGCAAAACGTGTTTAAAATATTGTTTACCTCCGTTGAAAGGAGGATGTTACTGCTGTAATAATTTGAAGAGTTGCTTATTTGCAAAGCATATTTCTTTGTGCTGCCTGAGGAATCTTTGTCGTCAGAGCAGCTGCTGAGGGAGCATATTGCGGTCAAAAGGAACATGAACGCTACTCCAAACTTGAACATTTTCTTGTACATATGTGAGTCGTCTTTATTATTTAAGTATAATGACTTGCGAGGCAATTACGGTTTTGTCGCTTGAGATCAATTCCAAAGTGAAACTAGTATTGTCTTGCAAGGAGAATCCGTCTTCTTCCCAAGTAAAATTTTGGATAGAAGTTGCTGCTTTTTGAAATTTTTGCTTGGCTGAGGTCTCGTCTGTTTGCATATACTGCACCCCTTCGTTATATTGCAACACTAATAGCTGTTGTATTTTATACATCACGGCGGAGTTGTTTGACAGAGCCGTTGAAACGTTGGTTGTTTTAAATACGTAGGTCGTTGCCTCCTCTTCATCTTTGGAGCAACTGCTTAAACTTAAACAGAAAACCATGGTAGCGATGAGCAACAGAGTTCCGTAAAGATTTTTTCGAGTCATGATGAGCTTGCTTTATGTGCTTGCAAATATAGCTTTTTTTCGCCATTTGGAAAGTGTAGAAGTTTCTTTTTAAAGAAAATAAAAACACTGAGATCCTTTCTGCATGCCTATCATTGACGACCTTGCAAATGGATCACCACATATTCGCTTTGGCTCCCTATGCGAAATTTTCCACCCCAAATGCCCAAGCCGGAACTCACATAAATCGCTGTATTTCCTTCCTGCAGGTAACCGTGAGACTTTTCATACAAGGCATCTGTAATTAAATTGATCGGAAAAACCTGTCCGCGATGCGTGTGGCCTGAAAATTGGAAATCTATACCTGCTTTTGCGGTTTCTTCCAGATGATAAGGTTGATGGTCTAGGAGAATGATGGGCTTTTGAAAGTCCAAACCTTTCAGAACTTCCTTTAGCGGTTTGCGGTGTGGATTACTTCGATCGTCACGTCCCACAATGTAGATACTGCTGTCCACCAGAATAGATTCGTCGCGAAGTAAACGGATCTTTGTTTTCTTGATAAATGAGATGGTGCGGTCCGCATGGGCGATATAGTCGTGGTTTCCCATGCAGGCATAAACACCGAGTGGTGCTTGCAATTTATTTAACACGCCGGCCATGCTGTCATGCCATAACGGACGTACGGAATAATCTGCAATATCACCAGCAATGAGAATGATGTCAGGTTTTTCGCTATTAATTGTTTTTATCCATTGGGCAGCTTCCTGCGGTCCGATGTTGTAGCCTAGATGCAGGTCGGACACGGCTACAATTTTGAGCGCTCGAGGCATCGTCTTTTGCAACTTAATGGTGAGTGGCACTCGTACTTTATCGTGGTAGTGAATATTTCCGTAGATGAAAATACTCGTCAGAACTGCGATGAGTCCCAGGGTGCTGTTCCATTGATGCAGAAACAGCGGCTTTACTTTTGGTGAAACCAAACTCGTCAGATCTATCAGCAGAAAGGCCATCAAGAGGTAGAAGAAAATAAAAAACCAGGTAGTTCCGATTCGATAAATCCATCGGCTGGCAGAGAGTGGCATTTGTTCGCCCCAAATGAATGAAACGATCATTAGCAGAAGCAGTGCTACGCAAACGGTGATTACGGGAATTCGCCAAGGAGCCTGGAGGGGCAGTAAGGTCCATAAGTGACGGCATACGTAGGTAATGATCAAAAGAAGAATAACGAGGGGAATCAAGATTATTTTCATCTGTTTGGGCTTAGTATTTGATGGTGCAAATGTAACATTTCCTCGAATGTTTTAGCCCTGTTTTTGTCGACGTTTTAAAACAGCACGATGTGTGTAAGTTGAAAATGTGAAAGCGTTCACGTAAAATAAGATTTGAAATTGTTCTTAAGGACATCTGTAAAATGTGGGTTGTGAAGAAAAAGCCTACAGATTTCGTTTTAGCGTAAAAGTGAATTCCAAACCTCCTCTTTCCCCGTTGCATACAGAGATGGAGCCACCGTGGTGAATGACGGCATTTTTTACGATAGAGAGACCCAAGCCCGTGCCGCCCAGTTTACGAGAACGTCCTTTGTCTACCCGATAGAAGCGGTCAAAGAGGTAATGGAGTTGGTATTCATCTACACCTACGCCATCGTCGGCAAAAATGAAGGTATATTGCTCGTCTGTTTTTTCTTTCAGATCGATATAGATAGCCGAACCTGAGGAATAGGCGATGGCATTGTTCATCAAGTTTTCAAAAATAGAATCCAGCAGTATGGGGTCTCCTTTCATCCAGAGCGGTTCTTTTATATTGCAGTGGAATGCCAGACGGCGATCCTCAGGTTGCAGTTCCATGTTTTGATGGAGCGTGTTGAAGATGTTCATCAGGTTGACGCGTTCTTTCTTTAGTGAAATGCTTCCTTCTTCCAATCGTGAAATAGTAGACACGTCGCGGAGGAGGTCCGTGAGGCGCATGGTTTGTTCGTAGCTTTTTTGGATGAAGAGATCCCGCTGTTTTTCGATCATATCGGGGTAGCTGAGAATCGTTTCCAGGTAACCTTTAATGGCGGATAGTGGTGTCTTCAGTTCGTGATTGATATTGTTGGTGAGTTCGCGTTTGATCCTGATTTTTTCATGTGCTTCGTAGAGTGCCGACTGTCGTTCTTTGTCGCGGTCGTCCATTGTTTGTAGCAGGCGGCTATAGAGTTTCATGATTTGCGTGGAAATCTCGCCGAGTTCGTCGTGAGGATATTTCTCTCCGGGTTCGATTTTTTCTCCGGCACCTGCTTTGCGCGCAAAATCCCGCAGGCGTTTGATGTTGTCGCCCAAATGGCGTGTCATGAAATATCCTAAAATACTAAAAAGAATAGAAATGCCCAACATCAACCAGAGAAATCCACGTGCGGGATCTAGTGAGCTGGCCAGTGAAACGGTATAAGCTACGGCGGTACGTGCGATCATGTTTTTGCCTGCTGTGGCAACATAAAAATAATCGTGGCCAGTAGATTCCGAATGACGAATGGCGAAAGCCGAACCGAATTTCAATGCGTTTTGCACTTCAGGACGTGACAGGTGGTTGATGTCCTGTTCCACCTGGGTGTTCTTCGAGTCATAAATAACTTGTCCGTTTTTATGAATAAGGGTGATGCGCATGTTCTGTAAAAACATGTGGTGTTCTCGGTAGAATTTGGCGGCCTGACCTCCATTTGACGTGTACGAGAGCAGTTGTAAATTGATGAATTGCAAGTGTTCGTTGAGAAAATTCATCTTGAAACTCCGCTCACGCCGATACTGGTAATAAACGAAGCAGCCCACCGTCACCCATACAAAAGTTAGAAAAAGAATGAAAAGCTGCTGGTGATAATAAACGAAATGTTTTTTACTCTTGGAACCCATAACCATATCCGTTTCGCGTGATGATATGTTTCCCATAGATCCCTATTTTCTTGCGCAAACGGGTAATATTTACGTCAATGGTGCGGCCCAAAACCACTATGTCGCCACCCCAGATGCGTTTTAGTATTTCTTCGCGTGAGAAAATGACACCTTTTAGGGTTAAAAAAAGTTTTAAGACTTCAAATTCCTTCTTTGTCAGGGGGATTTCCTCCCCTTCTAGCGTACAGCGCTTGCTGCGCAGGTCTAGTTTGAGTGTTTCGTAAATGATGGAGTCTGGTTCTGCTTCAGTCTGCGAGGTGCGACGAATCACATTTCTCACTCTGGCGACCACTTCACTTAGCGAAAATGGTTTTGAGATATAGTCATCTGCACCAATATTCAGTCCTGCTACGGTATCGTTTTCCGTATCTTTTGCTGTGCAGAAAATAATGGGAACTTTCGCCGTGGCTGGTTTCTCCTTTAGGATATGTGCCATCTGAAATCCACTCATTTCACCCATCATGATGTCCAATAGGATCAGAGCATACTTCTCAGGGTGCATTTTTATAGCTTCTTCGGCACTGTATGCCACGTCAACCTCATAACCTTGGGCTTCAAGATTAAACTTTAGAATCTCGCAAATGGACTCTTCATCATCTACTACTAAGATTTTGTACTTTGTCATCACGTGGAATGTTTTAAGATTTATGTTACAAAAATACACATAAATCGTTGACTCATATATAAAAAAAGAAGATTTCATTGCAATGTAATATTTCTGTTAAAGCTATTTTTTTCGTTCCCTTGCTTATAAAAACTTCTTAATCGCCATTTTATATCTTTCTGCGGCCTTTAAATCTGATAGAAATAACTAATTTTGCAACATCTATAGATCATTAGCACTATGAACAGACTTTGTACACATTTGTTGGCGGCCCTCCTGATAGGAATGCCTTTTATTGGCGCCAAGGCGCAGGATTTGATGTCAGATACCTGGGTTGGTACGGATGCCCTCGGTCGCCATATGCCTACGAGCAAGGAGGTTGGCTCTCTCAAGAAGGATAAAGCCCGTACGGTGGGCATTTTCTATGTTACCTGGCATACCCAGGATCTTCACAATCGTTCCGGCATTGCCGATGTTTCCAAAGTTCTTCAGGCTGATCCGGAAGCACGTATCAATGGCAATTCTCCTGCTTGGCCGGGTGGCATGGGTAGCTGGCATTGGGGCGAACCCGAATATGGCTACTTCCTGAGCCGTGACAAGTATGTGATTCGTCATGATATGTCTATGCTCACAGATGCCGGTGTGGACGTTCTCATTTTTGATGTTACCAATGCAGTTTGTTATTATGATGAATGGGATACGATTCTTGAAACCATGGAGCAAATGAAAAAGGAAGGCAACACTGTTCCTAAAATCTGTTTCTGGGCCTATAATGGCCCTGTGATCACAACAATACAGAATGTTTACGAAAAATATTACAAAAAGGAAAAATATCGTGACCTCTGGTTCTATTGGGGCGGCAAACCTTTGTTACTTTGCAATATGCGTCCGGATTTGGATGCTAATGGCGGAGGGGTCACGAATCCGAATCCTAATTTCGATGCTGATGCCGTCACGAATACGGCGAATCCTCATTATGGAAATACCGATTATACGGAGAAGAATTATAAATTCTATACACGTGAAGTGACGGATTTCTTTACTATGCGTAATATGTGGTGGGGATATTATGAATGGGGCGGAAAGCGCTATGTAGGTACCGAGGACAACTGGACTTTCGGACTCCAGATGAACGATAAAAGTGTGGCCGATCTTAGTCCCAAACAACTGGCTTCGACTCATCAGGGACGTCTTGAGGAATGTTCCGTTACTCCTGCTCAACACCCCATTTCTATCACCGGTAAGAGTTGGCGTCGCCAGACTTCGGAACCTAAACTGAATCAGTATGACGAACCTGACAGTGCTTTTGTGCCTTGGTTGGGCAAAACAGTGAAGAATCCTTCCGGTTATGGCATTTATTTCCAGGATCGCTGGGACGAAGCGATTCAGGCTGACCCTGATTTTCTTTATCTGAATGACTGGAATGAATGGACAGCTGGCAAATATCCTATTGGAAAGGCTCCTGGATCCGATGCTGATGGCCCACAAGAGTTTTTAGGAAGGAAAAACAATACCTTCTTTTTCGTAGATCAATATAATGCCGAGTTTAATCGTACCATTGAACCTGCGCGTGGCCAATATACGGACAATTACTATATGCAGATGGCTGAGAATATCCGTCGTTATAAAGGTGCGCGACCCATACCCGTGAATCATGGATTTACGCCGATTCGCTTTGATGGTAATTTAAATGACTGGCAGAACGTTACTACCAAATATCTGGATACACGTTTTGACACATTCCATCGTGATCATGATGGTTATTCCGGTCTCCACTTTGTAAACAACTCCGGGCGTAATGATATTGTAGAATCCAAAGTGGCTTTCAATGCTGCCAACGTGTTTTTCTATGTGCAGACTTCTGCGGCTCTTTCTCCCTGCACTGATCACAATTGGATGCTCTTGCTGATTGATGCTGACTGTAATAGCAAAACCGGCTGGTATGGCTATGATTTCATTGTGAACTATAACGTTAAAAACAGCAGCCAAACTACCCTCATGCGCTATTCTGCGAAAGAGAAACAGTGGAAAGCTGTTGCCGTTATTTCCTATCGTATGAAAGGAAATGAGATGGAAATTGCCGTACCTCGCAAACTACTCGGTCTTTTGGGAAACAAAGCTACTTTCGATTTCAAGTGGGCTGACAATCCGCAAAATCTGAAGGACCCCATTTCACTCTGTACAGATGGTGATACGGCCCCTAATCGCCGGTTTAACTATCGTTGCATCTGGACTCGCTAGGATAATCGTTTAAGGCGATGATGCCGTTGCGATTGAGTTCCACACGATAAGAATAAAAATCTGATTTTCCGTTCAAAACGTTTCCGATTACCAAATGAATTTCATAGGTTCGTGGAGCGTTAAAGTGTTCTACGCTGCCGTCTTTTGCCGAGTGATATGCGGTTATGTTTGGGTTGTCCATCCATCGCATCAGACGGTCTAGGTTGAGCCGGCAAATTTCGTCCACACCGGTCAAAGGATGGTGGCTCAAACGTTGGATAAGTTTGCGCCGCAGTCGTATGGTGCGGCAATAATGTAGGACTTCTTCTCTCTGAATGTCGTGTGGTTCATCTGATTTCTGGTTCCGCTGTTTGCATTCCAGAATACTTTGTGCTACTTTGTCAGGTGGAAGATATTCAACATTTTGACGACTTGAGCCAATATCTGTTCCGTTCATTTCCAATCGCTGACGGTGATCAAAGAAAACCTCTCCGGAACGATGATGGAACACGTTTCTCAGCCAGTCCTTGATGCGATCTTTAAACATATAACTCACAATCATCAGTAGCATGAGTGAAAGTGAATATTTGTTGGCAGCGTTTTTGGTGTAAAAGTTTACCAGAAGTGCAAATCCCATGGCCATTCCGGCTGAAAGCATGAACATCAACTGCTCCAACAGAAAACCACTATGTTTGTTGTGTGTACGGATGTAGAGTTCGCTTTCGATGAACTTTTTTAGGTTTGCATAGCGATGAAGAAAGTGCCGACTTTGCTCTGATTTTTGGTACTGTGGCAAGGCGTAACCCCGACCTTCCATGTAATCTTGTAGCTCCAGTAGATATAGGTTGAGCTCCTTTGCATTGAATTCCTTTGTGCGGGGGTAGAGGTAATGACGGATTGTCTGGCAAAGGAATTCATCTCCACGTTTATAGTTGAGCCAGCTGTTTGCAGGAAGTGTGGCTATTTCTTCTGCCAGGCTGTGATAGACATTGATGGCACTGCGCAGGGTGGGGATAAATATTTGTAGAAATTTTTTGCGCTCTACCGGGTCCTTTTCTGCTGAGATCCGCTCTACGTCGTCGCGCAGACTGCTTTTTAGAATATTGCAGATCATGCATATTTCGTGGCGGAAACCTTCCAGATTTTGGGGATGGCTCATCGCGTCGTGCAGTCTGCGATAGGGCAGTGCGCTGACTTCAGTCAATTGCTTCAGAGAGTAGTCTGGCGTGATCAGTCGCAAGCGTGTTTTTAAATCTTCATAAAAGGTGTTTGCCGCATAAGTGCGTTCGCTACCTTCCAAATTATCCGGAATAAACATCCAGAGGTCTACTTTAAATTCGCTTACTGATAGGTTGGGCTCGGTTTCATACCCTATTTTGAATTCCAGCGTTTGGCTGTCGTGCACTTTTGTCTTGAGATGAATCATTTGCCTCTTAATCAAGTGCTTGCTGTCAAGCGGTTGTTGTTATGATTTTGAAGACCATTCGTTTGGAATCACGATCCAACAAATGAGGTAAGCCAGAACGCCCGTACCGGCCAGAAAAATGCACATCACCCATACCAACCGTATGATAGTGGGGTCTACTTCCAAATACTTTGCAATGCCGGCGCATACGCCAGCCAGCATGCGGTCTGTTTGACTTCTCTTCAATTCTTTCATGTGCATTGATTTTGATGCAAAAAACGATAAGGCTTGCAATGTTACGAAAAATTTGCATAATTACAAAAAATAATCATCAGAATTATCGGTTGGTCATCAGCAGGTAGCGCGTATCAGCCATTTCATACCAATGTTTTACCGTTGTGTGCATTTCGCGGCTCAATTGTCGCGCTTGTCCATCCAATAGGCTGTTGAGAAGCGACCAGAACTGCGGACCGTGGTTCATCTCCTTGCTGTGGCATAGTTCGTGATACATGGTGTAGTCGATATATTTTGAATCAAGTAGCAATAGGTAAAGAGATAGATTGAGATTTCCTAAACCAGAAAAGCTTCCCCATTTTGATGACGTACGATGAATACTTAGGCTGCGGTAACTGAGGTGACTGCGTTGCGACAATTCCGCCAGACGTGATGGAAACATCATCTTTGCCTGTTTGCGTAAAGCTTCACGGATGACGTTCCTGATCCAATTCTGAAAATGGTCGTCTTGTCTCATTTTTTCCGGAGGGCAGAGCAATTCCACGTGGCCGTAGGTGGAATGCATCATGAAGTGTTCGCCTGCACAGGATTGGAGTTTCACTTGTAACAGGTCTGTCTCAATTTTAAATTCAAAGTCGATGGGTTGATATGTCATGATGATTGCAAAGTTACTTTTTTCTCTTTTTGATCGTATCGGCAGGTGCCAAAATAATCAGATGGGTTGTGTAGGGTTTAAATTTTAGACCAAGAATTTTTGTTTTTTTCGGAAGCTTTTGATGCTGGATGTCTGGCTTGAAGCAGTTACATCTGGTCAGGGTTCACGTAACCGATTTTGTTGATCACAGGATAGAAGGCGGACTTGGTGTTGTCCTTTGGATTTTTTTTGTTTCGAACGATGTAGTTAATCATTTGGAGTCAGTTTTTGTGTTTGACGAGGCAAAGATACGGTGTATACACATGCTTTAGCAAGGGTTGACCACACTTTGCTCACGGTTTTTTCACACTTTTTTTTGCATCTCCCATCCACAAAGGGATAGCGGTGTGTCCGTGCAACAAAAAATAATCTTTTTTCTTCTTCTTCTTTTCGTCGTCTCGCGCGCGCGACCCAAATCTTTCCCGTTGGATCTTCCGCTCTCTGACCGGCAAGAACGTTTAAGTCCGCTGCTTCCTTTCCATTTTCCTCCGAATGCGAAAAATCTTGCTGATCGGAAAAAGAAAAATTCTCTCGCGTATGTGCGCGCGCTGTTGTTGTTGTTTTCTTCTCTAGCTATACCCTTTTCTTCTTTTTTTTCTTTCCTTTTATCTTCTACACTTGTGTCTATAATAGAGGGTACGGGGGGAAGAGTATCTATATTCGTTTCCTCTCTTTCCATTTCTGTTTGTTCGTCTTCAGTTAAACTGCATTTTTTTCAGTTAAACTGCAATTTAAGTTAGGATGAATATCATGAAAATAAGCATCAAAACTGCTTTGGGAACAGCGCAGATCCTGGATGAGATTTTAATAGTTCCGGTTGTTTGGTAGTTGTTGATACTTAACTTCATCATTTTTGCTGTTCTGGGACAGAAGCAGCTGATGGCGTTTTCATAAATTTGGGGCAAGATCATCACGCGTCCTCCCGTTCTTTTTCTTTGAGTGCGAAATAAACGCTTTTGAGATCCGGGCGCGTGGAACTCATGCAGAAGGAACCCTGGACTTTGTTTCCATGAATTCCTGTAACCGGTTACCAAGAAGATACGATCTTACTCACATGCTGGCAGACATTGCGGCATGTCTTTTTCTGAATATTTACTTTTTTGTGATTTGTGAAAATGACGCTAAATATTTTTTAAAATCAAACTTTTATTTTAAACTATAATTATTGAATAAAAGAGTCTGAACATGAACGATGCAGTAATCTGAAGAGAACGATACAAATGCAATGAAATAGTCTATTTTGATGTTGATATAATATTTTAAATGTGGCATTTACAATATATTTTGAGCGCATGGTGAACTGACGATTAGCTGAAAATAGGGTTTGTTCTCACGGTTACAAATAGCAATGTCCGAGAAAAGAATGGCCCTCTGCGTTCAATGAATAGCCTCCTGCTTTGACAGATAAGATGATGATTTTCACCACTACGATGTGGCGTAGACGATGCATCATATTGGGCCGTTTTCCGGCAGAGACTTGTTTTAAACTTCGTCTTCTCAATCAATCACGCATGAGTCAGAGAGACCGTTTCGTGTATAAAGTTCAGGAGGCTCTTTCTTCGGAAGACGATTCACGTTAGGCTGACCCAATGGGAGATAGCATATTGTAAGTCCATTTTTCTTTCAAAAGGTACGGTGAAATACAAAAAGTTCCCGGAATTAACATCCCAGATTTGATGATTTTTGATGACTGATAGACATGAATTTAAATCATTATTTCCCAGCGCGTTTGGAAGATGAATGCCTAAAATTTTTCTGTGGTTTTGAATCGTATGATAAAAAATAAGTTTGAGGGAACCTTATATGTGCTAATTTTTGTACTTTTGCTTTGAAATAGTCGCACAAATGGTCCAAGAATTTTCACAACAACAATCCCTTATTCAGACGCAGACTCAAACCTTGGCGCCTCAACAGCTGTTGGTGGTGAGGTTGCTTGAACTCCCGGTGACGGATTTGGAGGAACGCGTGTGCAATGAACTTGTGGAAAATTCGGCTCTTGAAGAGGCTCCTGCGGGTGAGGAGGATCGCGAACAAGTGGATGAAGAGGATAAAGCTTATGATCAGGAAGATTACAATGCGGAGAACTCCTCTGATGCGGACTTGCGTGCGGATTATGCCTCGGATGACGATATGCCGGACTACCTGCTCAACCAGAACAATGATTCAGGGGAGCAGCGAACTTTTCAGATGGGTGAAACGGATTCGTTCTATGACCATCTGATTAGTCAACTTGGAGAATATGACGTGAGTGACAAGCAGCGTGAAATTATCCGTTATTTGATCGGTTCTCTTGACGACGATGGTTTGCTCCGTAAGGATGTCGGTGCCATTTCGGACGAGCTGGCTATTTATCATAACGTGGACGCTACGGAGCAGGAGATAGAAGAAGCCTTGCATACGTTACAGACTTTCGAACCTTGTGGTATAGCGGGGCGGAATTTACAGGAATGCCTGTTGCTGCAATTGCGTGATGAAGATTATCACTCAGATCGCAAGGAGCTGGAGATACAAATGTTGGAACAGAGTTTCGACGACTTTACACATAAGCGCTTGGATAAACTCTCGGAGCACTATCATTTGAGCGAGGAAGAGATCAAACAGGTTTACGGAGAACTGATACGCCTGAATCCACGCCCTGGAAGCGGACTGAGCGACGCGACGGGGCAGAATATGCAACAGATTATCCCGGATTTTCTCGTAACGGAGGATCAAGACGGTGGTTTCGTTGTCAAGCTGAATAACGGTGACGTGCCACAATTGCGTGTGAGCCGTTCTTTTAAGGAATTGCTGGACGAGTATTCCAAAAACAGAAAAAACATGAGCCGCGAGCAGAAGGATGCCTATGTATATTCCAAACAGAAAGTGGACGCGGCACAAAATTTCATCAATGCCATTCAGCAACGCCGGGAAACGTTAATGAAAACGATGACGACCATTGTGGCTCTGCAACGGACTTTTTTTGAGGAGGGAGATGAATCTTTGCTTCATCCCATGATTCTTAAGGATGTAGCGCTACGTACGGGACTCGATATTTCTACCATTTCCCGCGTCAGCAACAGTAAATATGTACAGACGGATTTTGGTGTTTTCCCACTGAAATTCTTTTTCAATGATACGTTTGTTACCAAAGAGGGAGAGGAACTTTCCAAGGTGAAAATCAAAACGACCTTAAAGGAACTGATCAGCTCAGAGGATAAGACGGATCCCTTTAGCGACGAAATACTGGCTGCCATGCTAAAGAAAAAAGGTTATGCCGTGGCGCGCCGTACGGTGGCCAAATATCGGGAACAATTAGGAATTCCCGTAGCGAGATTAAGAAAATGAAAGAAAAATATGTGATTTATACAGCAAAGCTGTTTTCTATGCTTTTTGCACCGTTTTATTTTCCGGTGTTGGCTTTTCTGATATTGTTTATATTCAGTTACATGAAACTTTTGCCGCTGAATTACAAATTGGTGATTTTAGGCATCGTGTACATTTTTACGGTAGCACTGCCGTTGCTCGCAATTTATACTTTCCGGCAAATGAATGGCTTGCACCGTCGGCAAATGACGAAACGTGAGATGCGTATGGTGCCCTATTTCATTTTTATCATGTGCTATGGTTGCTGCCTCTACATCATGGGCAGAATGCATATGCCGCACTTCATGATTAGCGTTCTTTTCGGGGCGTTTGTATTACAAGTGATCTGTGCATTTATTAACAATTGGATACGTATCAGTACGCATTCGGCTGCTGCCGGAGCCATGGTGGGTGCCTTGCTGGCTTTCAGCATTATTTTTTCGTTTAATCCGATCTGGTGGTTGTGCCTGACTCTGCTCATTGCGGGTTGCGTCGGTAGCAGCAGGTTGATTTTACGTCAACATCTGCTTCACGAGGTCAATATCGGAATGGCGATTGGTCTGACGTGCGGTTTTATCTGTATTCTTGTTTTCTAATAAAAAGTATGAGAAAGATTTGGAACGTTTTATGTCTGATATACTTGCTGTCCGTCTCTGGATTGGAGGCGAAAACAATTCGAACGGCTCATGGAACGTGGAAAATGGTATGGCAAGATGAATTTAACGGTCAAAAACTTTCCGGAACGCGATGGAAAAAAATTCCCAGACAACGTATCGAATGGTCCAAGTACATGAGCGATGCCGATGCATGTTATCATGTAGGCGGAGGAAAACTTACCCTCCGTGGTATCGTGAATAACGTGTTACCGGAGGACACGGCGCGCTATCTGACCGGGGGCGTTACTACGAGTGGACTGAAACTGTTTGGTGAGGGCCGTATAGAAATCAGACTTAAAATGGACAATGCTACAGGGGCTTGGCCTGCTGCGTGGCTGTTACCGCAATTTGACCCTTGGCCGGAAGGTGGTGAGGTGGATATCATGGAACGTCTGAATGGCGATGATTTTGCTTATCAGACGGTGCATTCCTGGTTTACGGAAAGAGACAGAACGGTGAAAAATAAACCTAAATCCGGGTTTAAGGGTCCCATTAACGTAGGGCAATATAATACCTATGGCGTGGAACTGTATAAAGACAGCCTTTGCTACTTTATCAATGGTAACTATACGGGTACGTATCGTCGACAGAAAGAATACGGAACGAATCAGTATCCCTTTGACCGCCCCATGTATCTTCTGATCGATATGCAATTGGGCGGCAGTTGGGTTGGAAAGGTGAATCCAAAGGAATTACCGTATGAATATAAAATTGATTACGTAAGATTTTATAAGAAAAAATAAGTGGTTACTTTTAACGTTATAATAAAAATAGACTCAATATGAAACCGATAGTAAGTATTATCATGGGCAGTACGAGCGATCTGCCGGTAATGGAAAAAGCTGCAGTCTTTTTGGACAGTATGGATATCCCGTTTGAAATGAATGCCCTTTCGGCCCATCGCACACCGGCAGAAGTGGAGAACTTTGCCCGTGAAGCAGCAGGGAGAGGTGTCAGGGTGATTTTGGCTGGAGCTGGTATGGCTGCTGCACTGCCGGGTGTGATCGCTGCAAACACTACGTTGCCGGTGATAGGCATTCCCATTAAAGGCATGCTGGACGGACTGGACGCGATGCTTTCCATGATTCAAATGCCTCCGGGCATTCCTGTAGCAACGGTGGGTGTGAACGGAGCGCAAAATGCGGCTATTCTGGCTGTGGAAATGCTGGCATTGAGCGATGAAAACCTGGCTCAACGCTTGCAAAACTATAAAAACGGGCTCAAACAGAAAATCGTTCAGGCAAACGCAGATCTGGCAGAGGTGAAATATAAGAACAAAACCAACTGATGAAGGCTGCGCGAAATGTTCGATGAAAAAATAAAAGACTTCAATTATTTCAATTACCGAAGACGGGTTTCCACCGTGGTTCAAATAGGTAAAACGCCGCTTGGAGGGAGCTATCCCATTCGGTTGCAAAGTATGACGACCACGTCGACGTTGGAAACGGAACAGAGTGTAGAGCAATGTAAGCGTATTGTGCGTAGTGGAGCAGACTATGTAAGGCTTACGGCACAAGGAACGCGAGAGGCAGAGAACCTCAAAAATATTCGACAAGCGCTTCATGAGCAATCTATTTACGTGCCCTTGGTGGCCGATATCCATTTTAATCCTGAAGTGGCTGTCGTCGCTGCAAAAATTGTGGAGAAGGTGAGAATCAATCCGGGAAATTTTGTGGATGCTGCAAGGAATTTTCATCACGTGGAGTACACGGACGAGGAATATCAGGCAGAACTCAAAAAGATTGAGGAGCGCTTTATACCGTTTCTGCGTATTTGCCAGGAGCACCATACCGCCATTCGTATTGGGGTGAACCACGGTTCGCTATCGGATAGAATCGTCAGCCGTTATGGGGATACCCCTGATGGCATCGTGGAAAGTTGTATGGAGTTTTTGCGTATTTGCAAGAGGCAGAATTTCAAAGAAGTAGTGATCTCTATTAAGGCCAGCAATACGGGTATCATGGTGCGCTCCGTACGCCTGCTTGTGGAAAAAATGGATCACGAGGGCATGCACTATCCCTTACATTTGGGTGTGACGGAGGCCGGTGCTGGTGAAGACGGACGCATCAAGAGCGCCTTGGGTATTGGAGCATTACTTTCAGATGGCATAGGCGATACGATTCGCGTCTCATTGAGCGAAGCACCTGAGAAGGAGCTTCCGGTGGCTCGAAAATTGCGGGATTATATTGTAAAGCGCAATGGAGAACGTCCCATTGGCGGACGTATTTGTTCCAAATTCAATTTTCTTGATCCTGAGCGGCGTGAAACCGTTAGTGTAAAAAATATAGGAGGGAAAAACCCTCCTGTTGTCATATCGGAACATCCGGATCTGGTTTCGCAGAATCCGAAGTTATTGCCTGATTTTATTTATTGTGGAGATCAATTACCCAAACGCTCCCGAAGATTGAAGTGCGGATATATTGTGGATGCTGCTGCATGGCAACAGGAACCAGGTACGTATCCCTGTTTTTCCTTTCGCATGTTGTCGCAGATTTCTATTTACAACGCGGATTTGAAGTTCCTGTTCTTGCCCTGTTCGGCCCTGGACATTGAAACGATAGAATGTATTCGCAAACATCCGGAGCTGGTTATTATTGCGCAAAGTGTGCTTACGAACCGCGTAGGTGAATTGCGTTCCCTCATTCACCGCATGGTTAATAAGGGATTACATAATCCTGTCATTCTGTTTTCTTCCTATCATCATAACGACGCGGAATTGGAGGATTTGCAAATAGAAAGTGCAGCCGATGTTGGAGCTCTGCTTTATGACGGCCTTTGCGACGGGCTTTATCTGAGCAACGAAACACTGAAAGGGGAGCGCCTCATTCGCCAGGAATACATTGATCGAATATCCTTTAATATCCTTCAAGCTGCAAACTTGCGGAAAACCCATACGGAATATGTTTCCTGTCCCGGTTGCGGGCGTACATTGTACAATTTGGAAGAAACCGTGGCGCGCATCAAGGCCGCGACGACGGATCTGAAAAATTTGAAAATCGCAGTGATGGGTTGCATTGTTAATGGCCCCGGTGAAATGGCCGATGCTGACTATGGTTATGTGGGTGCTGCACGAGGAAAAATCAGCCTCTATCGCGGTAAGGTATGCGTAGAGAAAAACATTCCTGAGGTCGATGCTGTGGATAAACTCCTGGAACTCCTCATTAAGGATGGCCAAATGAACAGATCGAGTCAAAAAAAAGAAATTTAAAATATAGCACTATATCAAATTTATGAAAATCAAATTTTTAGTTCTCACCTTTGTAGCTGCTTTGTTTGCTGTTTCTTTGCAAGCAGAGGATTATGTACTGTCTACAGAAAATACTTCACTGGTGGTGAGTGTGACGAAGGGTGGAAAACCCGTGTATCAATATTATGGTCCAAAGATTTCAGACGCAGATGTGAATGGGCTTTTTGCCTCAAGGGTAAATTTCAGCGGTGACGCTTATCCTGCTTTTGGCCTGAATTCTTCTGGAGAAAAGGCCATTGCTGTGGAGATGCCGGATGGTTCGATGTCTCTTGATTTGGAAACGACGGCGATGGAGCGTACGACGGACAAGAACGGACAACTCCTGGTCATCACGATGAAAGACAAAGTTTATCCGTTCGTGGTGAAGCAGTATTTCAAGGCTTATAATCAGTCCGATATTATTTCTACTTGGACGGAAATTACGAACGAAGGGAAGAAGGATGTGAAGTTGCTTCAGTTTTCATCTGCTTGTGTGCCTCTTCATCGCGGGAACAATTATGCCAGTCATGTGCATGGCTCGTGGGGATGTGAAAGCTATCTCGCCGAGGATCCTATCGCAAATGGCCAGACCGTATTGGCCGATAAGGAAGGTCTGCGAAATGCGTGGTCAAACAATCCTTCTGTGATGATTACCATGAACGGACAACCACAGGAAAATGAAGGTGAAGTGTTTGGCTGCAACCTGCTATGGAGCGGAAACTACAAAATAAAAATTGTAGCCGAGAATAACAGTCTGCAGGTTATTGCAGGAATCAATGAGGAAACCTCGACGTATAGTCTGTCTGCAAAAGAAACATTTAAAACTCCGGAACTGGCCATGGCCTACAGTACGGAAGGTAAGGGCGGCATCAGTCGGGCTTTTCATCGTTGGGCGCGTCAATATGCGCTGATGCATGGCGACAAGGTACGCGATATCTTGCTAAATAGTTGGGAAGGCGTCTATATGAATGTAAATCAGGATGTGATGGACCAAATGATGGGCGACATTGCCAAACTGGGAGGTGAGCTTTTCGTCATGGATGACGGATGGTTTGGAGACAAATATCCGCGTAACGACGACCATACGAGTCTGGGTGACTGGATGGTGAACAAAACAAAATTACCTCAGGGCATTGACGGTCTGACCGCTTCCGCCAAGAAATATGGCATCAAGTTCGGCATTTGGATTGAACCCGAAATGGCAAATACGAAGAGCGAACTTTTTGACAACCACCCGGAGTGGATTTTGCAGCAGAAAAACCGTCCTATCATACAGGGTCGCGGCGGTACCCAGGTTGTGCTGGATCTGACAAATCCCAAGGTGCAGGACTACGTGTTCAGCATTACGGACAAGTTGCTTACCCAACATCCTGACATTGCTTATATTAAATGGGATTGCAATGCACCTATCATGAACTATGGTTCCACCTATCTGCCTGCATCCAAACAATCGGAAATATATATACGTTATCATATGGGATTGCGCAAAGTTTTGGAGCGTATTCGCGCCAAATATCCCAATGTGGTTCTTCAGGCTTGTGCCAGTGGTGGAGGCCGTATAAATTATGGGGTGCTACCTTATTTCGACGAGTTCTGGACAAGCGATGATACCGATGCTTATCAACGCCTGTTTATTCAGTGGGGTGATTCTCAATTTTATCCGGCTATAGGTATGGCTGCTCATGTCAGTGCAAGTCCAAATCATCAAACAGGACGACAAGTGCCGTTGAAATTTCGTTTTGACGTGGCCATGACGGGACGTCTTGGAATGGAATTGCAACCTAAAAGTATGAGTGACGAAGAACGTGAATTTGCAACTCGTGCGATTACTTCCTATAAGGAAATTCGACCGATTGTGCAATTAGGAGATCTGTATCGTCTGGTGTCGCCGTATGATCATTTGCCTATTTCCTCTTTGATGTATGCTACCCAAGATAGGAGCCGTGCTGCTTTCTTTGCTTATCGCTTGGATTATTTGTATAATCAGCAGGTTCCTCTGGTTCGTCTGACAGGAGTAGATGAGAATCGCAATTATCTCATCAAGGACCTTACACCTCAACAGGCTGGAAAACCCTGTGCCTTCGACGGAAAGGTGGTAAGTGGAAAGATTTTGAAATATGTGGGCCTGGAGGTTGGTTCCGTATTGGAACGCCCCATGACCAGTATGGCTTTGGAACTGATCGCACAATAACGCGGCGGATGTAAGAACCGAAAATTAAAAACGGGGATAGTAGACATTTGTTGAAATGATCTGCTGTCCCCGTTTTCGCGTTTATTTGCGAAAGTGAGATTAATAAGTCATTTTATCCGGTTTGTTTTGCCACGCATCAAAAGCCTTGAGGGCCTCATCACGTAGAAAAGTGTCTGTAGGCAAAATCCTTTCCAGCATGTGGCGGCTCATTTCGTCATAGATCGTTGAATCGTCAAAACCGATGTGTTTGGCGTCTTCTTTGGTGTTTGCAAAGTAGAGCCGATCCAAATGAGCCCAATAAATAGCAGAAAGACACATTGGGCAGGGTTCGCAGGAGGAATAGATTTCGCAACCCGTAAGATCGAAAACACCCAACTTTCGGCAGGCTTCGCGAATGGCATTGATTTCGGCATGAGATGTGGGATCCTTTTCAGGTACTACCCGATTAACACCGCAAGCAATAATTTCGTTACGTTTCACAATGACGGCACCAAAAGGGCCACCACCTTCATATACGTTCTTTACGGAGAGCCGTATGGCTTCACGCATAAAATCTTCTCGAGTCATTGCAGATTCCTTTTTATAATTCAAATAGGCAAAGTTAATTTTTTTTCGTAACTTGCACCCGAATTCTTTTATCAAAAATGTTTAAGCTGAATATATGAAAAAACATCTCATTACTCTTTTTTCTAGTCTCATTGTGGCTACGTCTTTTTGTGCAGGTCAGACAGGAGGACCGGTCGATTTAGTGAATGCGCTGGTGGGCACTCTTTCTACTTTCGAACTATCGACCGGAAATCTTTATCCTGCCATCACCATGCCGTGGGGTATGAATGCGTGGACCCCGCAAACCGGAAAAAACGGTGATGGGTGGAGTTATACGTACACCATACATAAACTGGAGGGTATTAAGCAAACCCATCAGCCCAGTCCCTGGATTAATGATTACGGCACGTTCTCATTGATGCCTACAACGGGGAAGCCTGTGATGAATGAAGAAAAACGTGCCAGCTGGTTTTCTCATTTTGGCGAAGAGGCCACACCTTATAGTTATAAAGTGTATCTGGCTGATTATAATGTGACAACGGAAGTGGCACCCACCATGCGTGCTGCAATTTTTCGCATAAACTATCCCAAAGGACAGCAGGCCTATCTTACGGTAGATGCTTTCGACCATGGTTCTGCGGTGACGATTATCCCTTCGGAACGCAAAATTGTGGGTTACACGACGCGAAACAGTGGAGGTGTACCGGCAAATTTCAAAAACTATTTTGTGCTTCAGTTTGACCGTCCGTTTACTTATCGTGCCGTAGCTGATGGCGATAGCCTGAATACTGAGGTTACGCAAGTGAGTTGCGACCATGCCGGCGGTATTGTGGGTTTCGGTTCCGATGGAGGTATGGTGACGGTACGTGTGGCGTCCTCGTTTATCAGTCCCGAACAGGCGGAGCTTAACCTGAAGCGGGAATTGGCGGACCGTACGTTTGAAGAAGTGAAAGCTGCCGGTGCTGCGGAATGGAACAAACAGCTCGGACGGATTGAAGTGGATCACAAAAATCTTGACCATGCTCGTACATTTTATACCTGTCTCTATCGTGCCTTGATTTTCCCTCGCAGTTTGTATGAATATGATGCCCAAAATAATGCCGTTCATTATAGTCCTTTTAAGGGGACGGTTGAAAAAGGTGTAATGTTTACCGACTTTGGCGTGTGGGACGTATTCCGAGCTCTCTTTCCTTTGGTTAATTTGGTTTATCCTGAGGTGAATGCCCGTATTCAACAGGGTTTTGCGAATATGTATGCGGAAAGTAATTTTCTCCCAGAATGGGTCAGCCCGGGCCATCGTGGCTGCATGGTGGGTAATAACTCCGCTTCGGTGGTAGCAGATGCATATTTGTCAGGCTTGCGTGGCTACGATGCCGAAATGCTTTGGAAAGCCGTCGTGCACGGAGCCAATGCGGTTCATCCGGAGGTGTCTTCTACCGGACGTCTGGGTTTTGACCTCTATAACAAATTGGGTTATGTGCCCTGCGATGCGAATATCAATGAAAGTGCTGCGCGCACACTGGAATATGCCTACGACGACTGGTGCATCTACAAGTTCGGTAAGGCTTTGGGAAAATCTGAGCAGGAGCTGACGCCTTTTCGGATGCATGCTCTGAATTACCGTAACTTGTTTGATAAAGAGACTTGTTTGATGCGCGGACGTAAACAAGATGGTACTTTCCAAACGCCTTACAATCCACTAAAATGGGGCGATGTTTTTACAGAGGGCAATGGCTGGCACTATTCTTGGTCTGTCTTTCATAATCCGAAGGACCTGATTAATTTGATGGGGGGCAAACAGCATTTTAATCAGATGTTGGATTCCATTTTTGTCCAAGCACCTGATTTTGACGATAGTTATTATCATGGCGTAATTCATGAAATTCGAGAAATGCAAATTATGAATTTTGGCCAATATGCTCATGGAAACCAACCTGCACAACACATTATTTATCTTTATGATTGGGCAGGACAACCTTACAAAACCCAATATTGGACACGTGAAGTAATGGATCGCCTATATCGTGCAACGCCGGATGGTTACTGTGGTGATGAGGACAACGGACAAACTTCTGCATGGTTTGTTTTTTCGGCCATGGGCTTTTATCCCGTATGTCCCGGTTCTAATCAGTTTGCACTCGGTGCACCTTACTTTGACCAGATTCGTCTTCATATGGGCGCGGGTAAAACGGTGACCCTAACGGCAAACGGACAGAGTTCGCAAAATCGCTATATCAAAGCGATGACGCTCAATGGAAAACCGTATACAAAGAATTTCCTGAGACGCGAGGATTTGAAAAACGGAGCTAACATTGTTTTTCAAATGAGTGCGCAACCAAATAAACAGAGAGGTGCGAATGAAACAGACGCTCCCTATTCATTTGATAATGAACAGAAAATAAATCACTGAAAAAAGTATTGAGAAATTTTGTTGCGCAGAAAAAATCCTGCTGAAGAAACTCTTCATCAGGGATGAAGGCGTTAGATTTTTATTTTGTGCCAAAGTGAATTTGGAATAAGACGCCAAAAAAAAGTGATGATACGCCACCGAGTGTCGAGTACTACTACGCGGCGCTGATGATGCAGGGCCTGTACAATGTGATGCGCGACGCGCTCTTTTTTCATGAGCAGGGGATAATGATTTCCGTCACGCAGTAAATCGGTATTGACAAAACCGGGGCGGATATCGGTGACAGAGATGGAAAGATGGCGCATACTGGACAGTTGTTCCAACGATTGGAGATAGGTGTTTTGAAAAGCCTTTGTGGCAGAGTAAGAAGGAGCTGCACCGAGTCCCTTAGTGCCCGCAATACTGGTAATGGCAGCGAGGTGGCCTCCATGGTGATTGGCGAAGTAATTGAATGCTGCATCCATCATTTGTGTAAACCCGAAGGCATTCGTGCGCACGGTGTCCAGCTCCACGGAGGGTTCCAACATGCGGTTTTGATGGCCGATGCCGGAGGCGTAGAAAAAGAGATCCATGCCGCCAAGGTTTTCAATAAGTTGAAGCAGACTGTCAGTGGCGTCGGGGGAAGTAACGTCTAAACAGGCCAGAGTGACCTGATGAGGCGCCAGGATCTGCAAGGTACGCAGTCTGTCTTCGCGACGAGCTGCAATGCCCAATTGCCATCCCTCGGACAACAGCAGTTTGCCCACTTCAAAACCCAGGCCCGAAGAGGCACCTATAATAATAGCCCGTTTCATGCTGACAAAAATAATCAAAACTGGGCGGGTAACAAAATGAAAACGGATCTTCTAGAGGAATAAGTGGAAAATGTATTTTGTTAAACCGAGAATAATGTTTATTTTCGCGAGAAAGAAACCTTCAACTTCAAACCTTTTTGCAATGAAAAACGTTCGTATTATATGGCTTTTCATAATTGTTTCATTATTTTGTGGACGACTGAAAGCTGAAACGCCGGTACAAAAGGATAGTGTGATAGCTATGATGAAACGGGTTGCTGTTTGGCAAATAAATCATTATGATCAGCATCATTCGACCGATACCAACTGGGAAAACGGAGTTCTTTTTGTGGGCATGAACCATTGGGCCGCATTGGCTAAAACACTATGGGGTGACAAGACGTATTACGAATGGCTGTGGAAAATCGGGCAGCGTAATCAGTGGCAACCTGGCGGTAGAATGTATCATGCGGATGATGTGGCCGTTGCACAAACGTGGTTAGCCCTTTCACAGGCGTATGGTGATGAAAGTTTGTATTATCCAACGATGGCACGACTGGATTTTGTGACGTCACACCCCAGTAAGGCGCAACTGGATTTGAGAAAGCAGCAAAAAGACAATTTCGACCGTTGGTCGTGGTGTGATGCTCTATTTATGGCTCCTCCCGTTTATCTTAAACTGTATTTGTTAACGGGGCAGAAAAAATATCTGACGTTTATGAACCACGAATACAAGGCTACAACAAATCTTCTCTATGATCGTGAAGAGCATCTGTTTTTTCGTGATGCCCGTTATTTTGACAAACCCGAAAGCAATGGAAAAAAAACTTTTTGGGGACGTGGAAATGGATGGGTGATGGCGGGCTTGGCTGAAATTTTGAAAATGATGCCGACCAAAAGCAAGCAGCGAAAATGCTATGTCCGATTGTTTCAGGAAATGAGTAGCAGATTGAAAGATTTGCAACAGTCGGACGGATTCTGGCATGCCAGTCTGCTGGATCCTTTATCCTATCCGTCTCCGGAAACCAGCAGTACGGGATTGATCACCTATGCTTTAGCCTTTGGGGTGAATGCAGGTCTGCTTGTCAGAGCAGATTATTTGCCCACAGTCATACGTGGGTGGCAGGCCATGTGCAGTGCTGTATTTCCGGATGGCAAATTGGGCTATGTGCAACCTATTGGTGCCGATCCGCAAAAAGTGACGCGTGATAGAACAGAAGTTTACGGCCCGGGTGCTTTTTTGGCTTTAGGGTGCGAAATGTATCGATTATCAGAGAAATAAAATTACGGTTGCGTAATGATTCTGCAAACTTTATCCTGAAAGCTATGAGCCGTATTGTTGGAGCGAATGCCTTGATTCAGAATACAAAAACAAATGAGATGGTCGTTAGCTGCTGTGGCGTAACCGGCTAATGAACTGACGCCCCGCAGAGTTCCCGTTTTAGCGTGTACATTGGAAAAGGCATATCCGTAATGCATGCGATTTTCCAAAGTCCCATCAACACCCGCTACGGGCAGAGCAGGGAACAAGTGAAGATAAATATTGTTGCGCTGCCAGGCATATCGCAAAGCACGTACAATGAGTTGAGGCGTTACGTAATTATAGAGGGAGAGTCCCGAACCATCGGCAACATTGTAGTCGTTGGGATTCAAACCGAGGGAGCCGATAAAGTTGTTAACTTTTGCGGCAGAAACTTTGGCTGAAGGATAAAAACCTCCGTCTTTTGCTCCAAGTTGATAGAAAAGGGCTTCTGCATAAAGGTTATCACTGTTTTTAAGCATGTGCATGAGGATTTGATCCATCGTGTGGCTGCGTTCAGCCATTAGTTTTACACTGTCTGCAGGAATCTGTTTTTCAGTATAAGTTTGGGGGTGAGCAATACCGTTGTCGTTCAATTTTTCATAAAACTTACTCATAAAAATGTCTTTGCCGTTATAAAGCAGAGGACGCAAGGTTCTTTCGTCGTCATCCCAGCACCAGCCTTCGCCCCATTTGAGTGTGTCTTTAAGTGACAGATCGGAATAAATATTGCCGTTTATTTTCTTAAGGCCTTTTTCGGCAAGTCCATCAATGAAAGCTTCCATATCGTCGTTTCCGAAACGTGGGTCAAACCCCCCGCGAACGTAAACATCTCCAGTCAGAATACTATCTTTGACTTCTCCTGTGGTGTAAAGACGCGTTGTAAACAGGTAGGAACCTCCCAAATTTGCCAGAGCCGTGATAGACGTCAGCAGTTTCATGACGGAGGCGGGGCGCATCAATTGCAGTTTACCGAAATCGAATAGGGAAGAATCTGCTGTTAAATCATAAACGTACAAGCCGAGCTGCGTGTGCTCGAACATTTCGTTTTTTATCAATTGAGAGAGTGTGTTCTGGAGATTTTGAGGCCATTTATGAGTCGAATCTTGAGCTACAAAATCACTGTCGTTACTTTCAAAATAGAAAGTGTCGCGTACGCTTACAGGGTGTTGACGCAAAGAGATTGCACTTCCCGGTAGTAGGGAGAATAATATGCTGGCAAGACAAAACAGCGCGGGCATTACTCGAGACATGTAAGATTTTCTCTTTTTCATTGATGATAATTTCAGGGCAGGAAAACCGCTACAGAAGCGGCATGAACCCTGAAACGGCGGGCCAAACCTGCTTGCGACTGCAAAATTACAAAAAATTGAGGTTTGGAAGCTCTTAAACGACTACCTTTTTGTACTTTTGTAGCTACTAAGTCAAGGAATTATGATTCGTAAATTTGATTTTTTAATCATCGGCTCGGGCGTTGCAGGTATGTCGTATGCCTTGCAGGTAGCGAATGCTGGAAAGGGCAAAGTGGCTCTGGTATGTAAGACTTCCATTGACGAAGCCAATACGGCTAAAGCCCAGGGCGGAGTAGCCTCTGTAACCAATCAGAAAAACGACAACTTCGAAAAGCATATTCACGACACGATGGTGGCAGGCGACTACATTAGCAATCCTGCTGCCGTGAAACAAGTGGTGCAAAATGCACCTGCGGGTATTGAACGCTTGGTAAAGTGGGGCGTGAATTTTGACAAAAAAGAAGATGGAACGTATGACCTGCATCGAGAAGGTGGACATAGTGAGTTTCGCATTCTTCATCATGCAGACGATTCTGGCTTTGAAATTCAGCGCGGGCTCATAGCAGCTGTGCGTGAGAATAGAAACATTACCATTTTGGAAAATCATTTTGCAGTGGAAATCATCACGCAGCATCATTTGGGCATTCAAGTTACCCGGCGTACGCCCGATATTGAATGTTATGGTGCCTATGTATTGGATCCTGATACCGGAAAAGTGGATACGTTTCTTTCTAAAGTGACCCTACTCGCTACAGGGGGAATAGGGGCTATCTATTCTACTACCACGAATCCAGATATTGCCACCGGCGATGGGATAGCCATGGCCTATCGTGCCAAAGCCACGGTGAAAGATATGGAATTTATACAATTCCACCCCACTGCACTTTATCATCCAGGGGAAACCCATCCTGCTTATCTCATAACGGAAGCTATGCGCGGCTATGGAGGGGTCTTGCGTCTGCCCAACGGAGAAGAATTCATGCAAAAATATGACAAACGTTTAAGCTTGGCTCCTCGTGATATCGTGGCTCGTGCGATTGATAAGGAAATGAAAATACATGGTTTGGATCATGTTTGTTTAGATGTAACAAATAAGAATGCAGAGGAAACGAAAAAACACTTTCCGAATATTTATCAAAAATGTTTGAGTATAGGTTTAGATATTACGAAAGAATATATTCCCGTATGCCCTTGCGCCCATTATCTTTGCGGTGGTGTTTTGGTGAATTTAAACGCTGAGAGTTCTATTCATCGCCTGTATGCGGTAGGAGAGTGTTCATGTACGGGTTTACATGGAGGTAATCGTTTGGCCAGTAATTCTCTGATTGAGGCAGTGGTCTATGCTGATGCAGCTGCCAAACATTCTCTAGAGGTGATAGGCAAATACGACTTTAATAATGATATTCCCCAATGGAATGACGATGGCATGATGACAAATGAGGAGAAAGTGCTGATTAAGCAGGATATGCGTGAAGTTGGACAAACGATGTCAAATTATGTGGGCATCGTGCGTAGTAACCTGCGTTTGCATCGGGCTTGGACCCGTCTGGACTTACTTTATGAGGAGACAGAGGAATTATTTAAACGTGCAAAAGCTACGCGCAGCATCTGCGAACTGCGGAATGCTATTAATGTTGGTTACCTGGTTACGCGACAAGCCATTGAGCGGAAGGAAAGTCGGGGACTCCATTATACCATCGATTATCCCCGCCATGCTTACGATTACAAAGAATGAGATGAAAAGTAACATTAATAAAAATTCGGGTAGAAGTTCTTTCTACCCGAATTTTTTGATGTTTCTTTCTACTGAAAAAGTTATTCTAAATAGGTGTAGCCATAAAGACCGGAACGGAAGTTGCTAATGAATTCCTTTCCTTCATCGACTGAAATTTTGTTTTGTTTAATGGCTCGCGTAACCCATGATTCCAGCCTGCGAACCAAGCGCTTTGGATCGTATTGTACGTAATCAAGTACGTCGGCTACTGTTTCACCATCAATAATTTGGTCAATGGAGTACTCTCCGTTCTCGTGAACAGAAATGTGCACGGCATTGGTGTCGCCGAAGAGATTGTGCATGTTGCCTAAAATTTCCTGATAGGCTCCGACGAGAAATACACCTATGTAATAAGGTTCGTCTTTTATGATAGCATGTAGGGGAATGTAATTAGTCTGTCGATCGCCGCATACGTAAGCTTCTATTTTGCCGTCACTGTCGCAGGTGATGTCCTGCAAGGTGGCGTTGTGATCGGGTTTCTCGTTGAGTCGCTCAATAGGCATGATAGGAAATAACTGGTCAATGGCCCAAGAGTCTGGCATACTTTGAAAAAGAGAGAAATTGCAATAATATTTGTCAGCAAGCAGTTTGTCGAGGCGGCGTAATTCTTCAGGCATGTGTTTTAGGGCGTGAGCAATGGAATTAACTTCACGCGTAATGCTCCAATATACGCTTTCAATTTGTGCGCGCGTTTTGAGATCAATGAGCCCGTGGCTGAAAAGGTCGAGTCCCTCGTCGCGTATTTGTTCTGCGTCGTGCCAGTCTTCGAGCATGGAGCGCGCTGACAGATTATCCCAGATGTCGCTCAGATCTTTTACGAGTTGATGGTCGTCGGGCTGTGCTTCCCACGATTCATCCATGGACGGCTGTGAGGTGGATTCAAAGGCCTGCAAGATGAGAACCGAGTGGTGGGCTGTCAGAGAACGGCCCCCTTCAGTGATGATATTGGGGTGTGGAATGTTATTGCGGTTGGCAACGTCCACAAAGGTATAAACACTGTCATTCACGTATTCCTGAATGGAGTAGTTTACAGACGATTCACTGTTAGATGATCGGGTGCCGTCATAGTCGACCCCGAGTCCTCCACCGCAATCTACAAATTTTACATTGAAGCCCATGCGGTGGAGTTGCACGTAAAACTGTGCAGCCTCAGTGAGGGCCGTTTGAATGCGGCGTATTTTTGTAATTTGGCTGCCAATATGGAAATGAATAAGTTTAAGGCAGTCTGTCATGTCGTGTTTTTTCAAAAATTCAAGGGCCTCAAGCAAGTTGGTAGAGTCGAGACCGAATTTGCTGGCATCGCCACCGCTTTCTTCCCATTTGCCTGCTCCTGACGAGGCGAGTTTGATGCGGATGCCTATATCCGGGCGCATGTTGAGGGCTTGCGCTGTTGAGAAAATTGTTTCGAGCTCCTCTAGTTTTTCTACGACGATGAAGACACGTTTGCCCATCTTTTGAGCTAATAGAGCTAACTGGATGTAGTTACGATCTTTATGCCCGTTACAGATAACGAGACTGTCTGATTCCATATTTGTGGCCAGTACGGCGTGAAGTTCAGGTTTTGAGCCAGCTTCAAGTCCCAGATTGTAGCGTTTCCCGTGGCTGATGATTTCTTCTACGACGGGGCGCATTTGGTTGACCTTGATAGGAAAAATAATAAAATGCTCGCCTGTAAATTTATATTCTTTGGCTGCTTTGTCAAAGCACTGGGCTGTTTTTTCAATCCTGTTATCCAAAATATCAGGAAAGCGCAGGAGCATGGGCGCTGTCGTATCCCTTTCTGACAATTCGTCTACTAAATCTTTTAAATCGATTTGTGTATTATCTTTGAGTGGACTTACGTAAACGTGTCCTTTTTTATTAATTCCGAAATAGTTAATGCCCCAGCCTCCAACGTTGTAAAGCTCGGCGGAATCTTCAATTTTCCATTTTGCCATCTTCTTGTGCTAAAAGAACTCCTTTGATATGGTTAACTAATAGGTTTATTTTATTGTAGTCGTCGAGTATGTTGACATTAAAAGTATAGTGTGCGCGGCTGTAATAGGGTTCCCGCTCGGTTAATTGTTTTTCAATGAAGGTCTTCAGTTCTTCTTCGTTTTTGCCTTGCAGTAATGGTCTCACTGTATGGCTTAGCTTGAGGTGAGTAAAGATGATTTCTGGAGAAGCTTTCAGAAAAATGGTTACGGTATGAGCGTTCATATAATCGATATTGTCGAAAAAACAAGGAGTGCCACCTCCACAAGCTAGGACAATGTCTTCAAATTCTGCGACTTCATGCAGCATGCGACGCTCAATTTCGCGAAATCCTTGTTCTCCTTTTTCTTCAAAGATTTGCGGAATGCGTTTGTGATAACGTTCCTCGATATACCAGTCCAAATCATAGAAAGAGCGATTCAAACTCTTTGCTAAAGTTTTGCCTACGGTCGTTTTTCCGGCGCACATGTAACCCAGCAGGATAATACTTTTCATTTATTTCTTTTTTGCTGTTTTTCGGCGGGTGCCGGTGCGCTCGGGTTGCTTGGCCATAATTTCATGGCACTCTTCCAAGGTGAGATCTTTGGCTTTGGCGGCCAGTTGCTTGGGCAAGTGAAAATTCTTACCGTCGTATGCGATATATGGTCCAAATCGACCGGTACGGATTTCCAATTTCGGATCTTCTTCAAAAGTTTTAAGATGACTGGCGGCTTCGACTTCCCTTCTTTGTTTGATAAGTTGTGTGGCGTCCTCCAGATTAATGGTCATTACGTCCATCGTTTTTGGAATAGAAACGTATTTTTTATTGCAAAGAACGTATGGTCCAAATCGTCCATTGTTAGCAACAACTTTGTGATCTTCAAAGATGCCAAGATCTCTGGGTAGTTTGAAAAGTTCCAAAGCCTCTTCGAGTGTAATGGAGTCCAGGCTTTGCCCTTTCATGACGGTTGCAAAGAGGGGTTTTTCCTCGTCGTTTACGTTTCCCATTTGTACCATGGGTCCGAAAGGTCCTATCTTTGCAGAGACGGGACGCCCTGTTTGGGGGTCTGCACCCAATATCCGCTCTCCTACTTTATGCTCTGTTTTTGTATGGAGGGCTTTGTCTACTTCCGGCATGAATTTGTCGTAAAACCGTTTCATCAGTTTGGCCCATTCTTTCTTTCCCTCGGCTACTGCATCAAAATCTTTTTCCACCTTAGCTGTAAAGTTATAATCCAGAATGTCTGGAAATTCCTGCAAGAGGTAGTCGTTGACAACCATGCCTACATCTGTAGGTAATAGTTTATTCTTTTCTGTTCCTACAGTTTCTGTTTTTTCTGTTTCGGTGATGCTTTCGCCTTTCAGCTTGAGTTCAGTAGTTAGGCGTTTCTGTCCTTCCTTGTTGCCTCGTTCTACGTAACCGCGCTGCTGGATCGTAGTGATAATGGTGGCATAGGTTGATGGGCGTCCGATGCCGAGTTCTTCCATTTTATGTACAAGTGAGGCTTCATTGTAGCGCGGTGGACGCTGCGTAAAACGTTGCTCAGCGTTAATTTGTTTGCGAATCAGGTTCTGCCCCTTTTTCATGGGAGGTAGGAGGTTGATGGTTTCTTCGCTTTCTTTGTCGCTATCTGTAGATTCATGATAAACTTTCAAAAAACCATCGAATTTCATCACTTCTCCTCCGGCTTCGAATATTTCTTCCTGACCTGAAATGGAAATGGTAACGGTGGTGCGCTCAAAGATGGCGTCAGCCATTTGAGAAGCGAGAGTACGCTGCCTGATCAATTGATACAAGCGCTTTTGTTGGGAGGTGCCATCTATTTCTGCACGGTCCATGAAGGTGGGACGGATAGCTTCGTGGGCTTCCTGTGCTCCTTTAGCGCTGGTATGGTATTGACGAGGCTTCGCATAGTCTTCACCCATTGTATCCGTGATTACTTTTTTGCTGCTGTTCACACAGAGTGAGGATAGATTGAGAGAGTCGGTACGCATATATGTGATGAGTCCAGCTTCATAAAGTTGTTGTGCAATCTGCATAGTGAGCGCGACAGGAAATCCAAGTTTTCTGGCCGCTTCTTGCTGGAGCGTGGACGTCATGAAAGGGGGCGCGGGCGAATGTTTTACTGGCTTTTTTATCAGTTCATCTACTGTGAAAGTGGCTTGTTTGCAAGTCTCTAGGAAACTGTGCGCTTCTTCTTTGGTTTCAAACCGACGTTTCAGGTCAGCTTTGATAGTCGTTGTTTTTCCGTCCTTATCTGTGATTTCAAATTGCGCAATAATGGCATAATTTGATTGTGTTTGGAAAGCTTTGATTTCATTTTCTCGATCGGCAATCAATCTTACGGCGACGCTCTGTACACGACCTGCGGAAAGGGCAGGCTTGACTTTACGCCAAAGCACGGGGGATAGTTTAAATCCTACAATACGGTCGAGTACCCGACGGGCTTGCTGTGCATTAACCAAATTCAGTTCAATGTTGCGGGGATGCTCCAAAGCTTCGAGAATAGCTGTCTTCGTGATTTCGTGAAATACGATGCGCTTGGTGTTTTCTACGTCGAGACCTAATACCTCTGCAAGGTGCCAAGAGATGGCTTCTCCTTCTCGGTCTTCATCGGATGCAAGCCATACGTTGCTGGCTTTTTTGGCTTCGCGCAGCAATTCTTCTACGAGTTTTTTCTTGTTTGCAGGTATTTCATACTCAGGTTCAAAGGTTTTCGTGTCAATACTGAAACTTTTTTGTTTCAGATCCCTGATGTGCCCGTAACTGGACATCACTTTGTAATCATTCCCTAAAAAACGTTCGATTGTTTTTGCTTTTGCGGGTGATTCGACTATTACGAGATTATTTTGCATGCTTATTTTCTGACCTTTACTATTTTGGAGGGCAAAAGTATGAAAAAATAATGAAGTTCTTCCTTTTTATAAGGTAAAGTTTAAGTTGTCATTTTTTAATCTCAATTTTTTGAGGAGATGGTCATGTTCAGAATTATTGTTTTTTGTAACTGACGAAATGGTGTCAGGCGAGTTCCAATTTTTTTTTATAAAGATTCTTTTTATCATATGATGGAGTACGATAAATATCTAAACTTTGATATTTCTGAAAAGACAGGATTTTTTGATTAAAGTTCGGGGGAATTACATTAACTTTGCGCCTTTAATTAATATAATATGCAATAATTAAGATGACTAACAAAAAGAAAGCCGCTCTATCCTCTATTTTTGCGGGACTTTTCCTGACTTTATTGAAATTTGTAATTGGGATCCTGACTTCGAGTCTTGGAATTTTGTCGGAAGCTCTTCATTCTCTACTCGATCTTGTTGCGGCAGCAATAACATATGTATCTGTCAGCATTTCCGATAAGCCGGCGGATAAAAACCATAATTATGGCCACGGAAAAGTGGAAAACTTGTCTGCTTTTATGGAATCTATTTTGTTGGTTGTGGCTAGCTTTTGGATTATCTATGAAGCTGTTTCTCGACTCGTTTCAGGTCATCAAAACATTAAAATTACCGTTTGGAGTTACGTTGTCGTCATAGTATCGATGCTCGTGGATTTTAGTCGTTCTAGAAACTTGTCAAAGGCAGCAAAAGCGAGCAATAGTCAGGCCTTGGAAGCTGATGCCATTCATTTCTCTACGGATATTCTGAGTTCCGGTTGCGTTCTCTTGGGTTTGTTTCTGGCTAATTTCGGTTTTTTCATAGCTGATGCCATTGCAGCTATCTGTGTTTCGTTCATTATTTTGTATATTGCCTATGGAATGTGCAGAAAGGCGATAGATGTCTTGCTCGACAAGGTGCCTGAAGGTCTTACGGATTTGGTGGAAGCTCAATTAAAGTTGAATGACAACATCCAGTGTTTCCACAGCTTGAGAATAAGAACCGCAGGTGCAGATACTTTTATAGAAGTGCACGTCCATTTCCTGCCGGAATTGAATCTTCATGATACGCATATTTTATGTGATGAAATAGAAAACGGGATCAAACAACTTGTACCCAAATGTGAAATAACTGTTCATGAAGAACCGAACGAGTAAAAATCTTCTTCCGGAATTTTGTACGTTATTTCATATTTATTTTATATCTTTGCGACAAATAAGTTGCATTTCTCATTCAGAGCGACGAAAACGGTGTTTCCCGTCGTCTCTATTTGTCTCGATTTGTAGTCTACAGAATGAAACACGCCGCCTTGTTGGTCTTAGTATGGATCTTTAAATAAAATAATAATGAAACGTATTGTCTTCATACTTTTTTTCTGCACCCTGCTTTTTTCTTGCCAAAAGAAATTGTCTAAGCCTCTAGTGCTTAACGAAATTTGTGGAAAGGAATTCCCTAATAATGAATGGATAGAAATTTATAACCCGTCAGACGATGTGGTGCAACTAAAAGGCTATTACCTCCTTAAAATTGATGAGAATGGTATTGATTATATAATATATAAATTTAATGGCGGACAATTGGGCCCGAAGAAGGTGATGGTGATTTCTTCTCTACAGAAGGAGTTACGCCATGGTATTTCGCGCAAAAAGGAGCTGGGAGTGGAACTGGTTGCTCCCGATGATAAAACAGTTGATGACTTTTATCGCGACGAAGAAGTAGGGGAACATGCTCACCCGGTGGATGGTAGCTATGCACGCATCCCAAATGGTACCGGAACATGGAATGTCGTGAAGCACGCTTCTCGTGGGGAACTGAACCCGAAGGATGCTGAAATCATAGATGAGGGTTTGAGCGAGTTGGGGGAAGAACCCTAAGTAGCAAACCTTATTTTACTTTTTAGGAAATTCCATTTTCAAGGAATACGAACTGAGACAAACCAATCGCAACACTTTTCAAAATATAGTTGTTGTGTTTTTTACAAGATTCCATATTTTTAAATGTTTTATCTTTCTGAACTCCGAAATAAATTAGGAGATTTTTTAAAGCAAAAAACATTGAAAATAAGAACAGATTTTAAACGATATAATAAAAAACTGAAAGTAGATTTGTTATACTCTCCATTTTTTTTCTATCTTTGCCTCCAGTAGGTTTGTTTAGCCTGGTAGCAGAGGTTGAGCGCGAAATGGTCTGTTGTTATGAATAAAAAAATCAGAGAGAATTATGGAAATGTCGCAACTTTATGAACTCTTTTTGAGTTATCCCGAGGTGACAACGGACAGCAGACATAGTTGGCCGGGCTCTTTGTTTTTCGCTTTGAAGGGCGATAATTTTGATGGGAACCGCTATGCATCTGTTGCATTGGATCAAGGTTGTGTCTATGCTGTAGTAGACGATCCAAAGGTGGTTGCTCCTGGTGATGAACGCTATATTCTCGTGCCTGATACACTGCAAGCCTTGCAACAGTTGGCCCATGAACATCGAAAACGTTTTAACCACCCGGTCCTTCAGGTGACTGGTACTAACGGGAAAACTACAACGAAAGAACTCATCACGGCTGTGTTGAGAAGAAAATATAATGTGCAGGCAACGGTGGCTAACTATAACAATTATATCGGGGTGCCTAAAACGTTGTTACAGCTCAATTGTAGGAACAGTTTTGCTGTAGTGGAAACCGGAGCAAACCATCCTGGCGAAATCAGGACCCTCACGAAAATTGTTGATCCGGACTATGGACTCATAACGAATGTAGGTAAGGCGCATCTGGAAGGTTTTGGCTCGTTTGAGGGCGTTATTCGCACAAAAGGAGAACTGTATGACTTTTTACGAGAAAAAGACTATGGTTGCATTTTTCTAGATGGCGACAATCCGTATTTACGTGAAATATGTCATGGACTGGAGGCGATTAAATATGGTGAGCCGGGTCATGGAGACTATCTTGTAGAGGGTGAAACCATAAATTGCAATCCTTATCTCCATATGCGCTGGCGTGAGTCGAGCGAAGGCGACTGGCAGGAGGTAGAAACTCATTTGATAGGCGCTTATAACCTTCAAAATGTGCTTGCTGCAGTGTGTGTAGGTACACATTTTGGTGTGGCTCCGGAACATATTAGTGCTGCATTGAGACATTATGTGCCAAATAATGATCGCTCGGAATTGAGGACTACGGAACATAACCATCTGATTGTGGACGCTTATAATGCAAATCCTACCAGTATGAGCATGGCCTTGAATAATTTTAAGGAAATACCCGAAAAACATAAAATGGTCATTTTGGGTGATATGCGTGAATTAGGATCGGCGTCTGATGAAGAACACCAAAAAATAGTGGACTTCCTATGCACTGCGGGTTTCGAGAAGGTATGGCTTGTTGGAGAAAACTTTAAAAAGACAAAGAATAAATTTCAATGTTTCAATGATGTGGAAGAGGTGAAGGAGTTATTGAAGTCAAATCCATTAAAGGGCTTTCTCATACTGATCAAGGGTAGTAATGGAACGCACCTCTGTAAATTACCAGATTTATTGTAAAACAACGGATCTGTTGCGGCTCAAACAAAGCCTTCCAGGGCCATATATATTTATTAAACCTTTTTAAAGAAAATGCAAAATTTCATTGTTGCAGAAAATATTGTAAAGCGATTTGCTGAGCATACAGCTCTTGATGGAGTGAGTATTTGCGTGCCGCGTGGAAAGGTGTTTGGGCTTTTGGGCCCGAATGGAGCGGGTAAAACAACTCTTATTCGCATTATTAATCATATTACGATGCCTGATGAAGGAACTGTGACTTTTGACGGCCATGATCTGCGCGCTGAAGATATGTTGTCTATTGGTTATTTGCCTGAAGAACGCGGGCTATATAAGAAGATGAAAGTTGGCGAACAATCCATATACTTGGCCCGTCTTAAAGGTCTCTCAGAACAAGAGGCCCGAAGACGCCTGAAAATCTGGTTTGAAAAACTGGATATTATGGATTGGTGGAATCGTAAATTAGAAGAACTCTCCAAGGGCATGCAACAAAAAGTGCAGTTTATTATTACAGTGCTCCATGAACCTCCATTGCTTATTTTTGATGAGCCTTTCAGTGGATTTGATCCCGTGAATGCTGAAATATTGAAGAAAGAAATTTTGGAATTGCGCGACAAAGGGCATACGATCCTTTTTTCTACTCATAGTATGGCCTCTGTTGAAGAAATCTGTGACAATATTGCACTGATTAATCATTCTAAAGTGGTCTTGCAAGGGCCTGTCAATCAAATACGCACTCGTTATAAAAAAAATACTTACCGTGTAACAATTCCTGCAGGAACATCGTTTGAAAATTCTGCTTGTGAGGTGATTGGTGAAGAGACGAAAGGGAAGGAAAAAATTATGATTGTGCGCAAGCCTGAAGGAGAAACAAATTCACAATTGCTTTCACACTTGGCTGAACATGTTGAGATTCTTTCTTTTGAAGAGTGTTTGCCGTCGATGAACGACATTTTTATTCGTGTCGTGACAGATAATGAACTACGTTAAACGCAGAAGACCATGAGTAAAATTTGGATAATTATACAGCGAGAATTTTCAGTTAGGGTGAAGAAAAAATCATTTATTATCCTGACTATATTGATGCCGTTCTTGGTCGGAGCGCTGGTGTTTGTCCCGGCATTACTGGCCACAATGAAAAGTGGAGAAAAAAATACTGTGGCGCTGATTGACGTCACGAACCATTATGCTCCGATTCTGAAAGGTACGTCAAATATTCATTTTGTGCGTGAATCAGCGATGAAAAAGAGTTTCCAGCAGGAGGGTAGTCCATTCGATGCCGTAGTATTTATCAGAGGGGATCTGACCCGCAATGCTGATGCTGCAACCATTTATTCACGTGGCGAAGTTCCACATGCAGTAGAAGAATATGTGAATGATAAACTGACCGAGAAAATTCGTAATGATAGGCTCAGTGTGTATAAATTTACGAATATTAAGCAGGTTGTTGCAGATGCAGAAACGAAATTTTCTGTAAAAACTGCGCGCTGGGATAAGAACGGAAACACAACTATATCTTCATCCGATATTGCTGGTGTTGTTGGTATTGTGTTTTCTCTTTTTATATATATGTTTATCCTAAGCTATGGTGGCATGGTCATGCAAGGTGTTGTGGAAGAAAAGACAAATCGTATTGTGGAAATTATGGTGTCGTCTGTGAAACCGTGGCAACTAATGATTGGTAAGATTGCCGGCGTAGCCTTTGTCGGACTGTTTCAATTTCTCATATGGATATTGATGCTGACCTCTATTGTAGCCATTGCAGGAACTCTATTTGGGGTGGCCACTACTGGTGCGATGCCTCCTGTGGTTGCCATGAGTGCGGAAATACCCCAGGGTACGGGGTTGGAATGGTTGCATATTATACAAGGCATGAATTTTACGGAGATAATAGTGCTTTTTGTCTTATATTTTATTGGTGGATATTTGTTGTTTGCTTCAATTTTTGCGGCAATTGGCGCCAGTATCAATGAGCAACAGGATGCACAACAGTTTATGATGCCCATTATCTTGATTTTTGTGTTTGCTCTTTATGCCGGCATGTTTTCCATTCAGAATCCAGATGGACCGTTGGCTCTCTGGTGTTCATTTATTCCGTTTACTTCACCTGTGGTAATGATGGTGCGCGTTCCGTTTGATTTGCCGTTGTGGCAAATCATGCTTTCGTTAGTGCTGCTTTATGGCACGTCTGGACTTATTATTTGGCTCTCGTCCAAAATTTATCGGATTGGCATTCTGATGTATGGAAAGAAACCTACGTTCAGGGACATGATGAAATGGCTCAAGTATAAATAAGTTATAGTTTTTTAGGTACTGCTTATTGTTATAACAAAAAGTAATTTATCATTAGAACTGCAAGTATATGGAGGTCGTCCTGCTGATTTTTCAGCGTAATTAAAGTTGAACGAAAGAACTTCGACTTTGGTCGAAAACCATTTGTCAGAAAAAAAACGTAAGTTTGCATTTAAAAACTTGTCGTGATGAATCTTCATGCATTGGATAAATTCCATTTTTGTCCGGTTTGCGGCTCCGAGCATTTTGAAGTAAATGATTTTAAATCAAAAAAGTGTCGAGATTGTGGCTTTACATTCTATTTGAATGCCAGTACAGCGGTTGTGGGTGTAGTGGTAAATGATGAAGGGAAACTATTGGTGGCCCGGCGTGCACTGGAACCTGCATTTGGGCAGTTAGATCTTCCTGGAGGCTTTGTTGATATGGGTGAAAGTTTGGAGAGTGCTGTCTGTCGCGAAATGCTGGAAGAAACGGGCCAAGAGGTAACGTTTGAAAAATGGTTGTTTTCGGTGCCAAATATATATAGGTATAGTGGATTGGATGTGCCGACAAATGATAATTTCATATTTTGTACAATGACCCATCCCGAAGCTGTATGCGCGCACGATGATGTTTCTGAATTATTATGGGTGGCTCCGTGCAATTTACGTGCCGAAGATTTTGGGCTAGATTCTATTCGTTTTGCTATACCGAAACTCTTGGTAATGCTCTCAAAATATGTAAAACCCGTTGGCGGAATTAATTGAGTGCATACATAACCCTTCCAATGAGTCTAAAGTTTAGAGTGTTCATCTATTGTAGAATGGTCTGTGCACTTATCTTCCCAATTATTTTGGTAAATAGCCCATTTGTGTCTTTTTTCATATTCCAAGATCAGTGGAGGTGGTTAGCCACATCTTTTATAGTACCAAGGCCGGAGAACTCTATTACCTAAGGAGACAGGCTTGTTGCTGTAAGCATGCTTATCAGTAACAAAATGGAGATGCTCTTGTCAATGGAATGGCAATCCTTGAATTCAAGATGTTGTAGCTTAATTTCTGAAATCACCTGCTTGCTCCAGATGGGAACACTGCGAATGCCACGAACCTGAGTTCCGAAACGGATAATGTTCTTGGTCTTGCATACACAAAACAACTCGATTTGTCTTCTCGGGTTTGCAGGTTTAAAACGATACCATTATCTTCGTATCCTACATGGGAACATTCTTGTTCTCGAACAACAAAGGCCGGTATAAAAAGCCGGTATGCATATCGTATTGATTAGGAGCAATCAAAGATATGAGATATCAGCTTATTTTCACCTATTTAACTACGCATTCTTTGGATGAACCACAAATATTGTATTTAAGCTGTGCATACGTTGATTCTGTCTGAAAACATCTAATTCTTTAATATTTTAATGATCAATAGTTCTATGCAATTTTTAGACATCTTTATTGCTCTGTTTTTAATTCCGCCAACAACGTCTGTGATCTATTTTAAGGTACGCGCAAGAACTTATAGGGATTTTCATTGAACCTTTTCTATGCAACCAATCTTTCAACGAAAGGTGATTCTTTGCAAAAATATATTTGTTGTATTTTTAACGAATGACCTCATTGTTTTGACAAATGCAAACATCCGAAAAACACCATCAGGAAGTATGGATCACCTTAATTAAACTTCTTCTCAAAACACATGTCTTGTCCTAAAATAGGTTGACTCATAAACTGAAGAATGATGAAAGAATTAGAAAAAGGAAAAAATGGAACAAGAGTGTTTGCGTCTCGAATTTTTTATAGCGAAGAAGTTCGTAAGGCGGCATT
>Ga0183100_1000089_pt1 | contig 132667 bp, 110 predicted proteins | sample Biomet2_FD_127789 | JGI IMG/M metagenome (GOLD analysis project Ga0183100, IMG submission 127789) | Microbial communities from bioreactor (seeded with anoxic lake sediment) at LBNL, California, USA - Biofuel metagenome 2 | ecosystem: Engineered > Bioreactor > Anaerobic > Unclassified ... | reverse complement strand
TATTATAGAGATAAAATGAGCAAAAAACGATAAAAAAACATTTTAGATGATATAAAACTAAATATCTTTAGTAAAAAAACAAGAAAATTCACCCTCGCTTTATTTTGCAACGGTCTTAATATATTTAGTGAAATCCGCTGTGCCTTTGGAAGGTGAAAAATTTTCAATATCGGGTTTGCATGACCATATCATGGCAAGCAAAATAAATAATACTAATGATTTGAATTTCATAATCTGATTTTTAAAGTTTAGAAATGATAATTAATGCCAAGACCCGGAATAATAGTTGTCATCTTGTATGTACCGGCAAAATCACCTGGTGTATACGTACGATCGCCTTTTAAACCGCTTAAATGCAGATAGGAAAAATCAATATCAAAATGCTGCGATGGTTTATAGGTCATTCCAAGAGTAATCCCGATAGTATTCAGGCTGGTGGTTTCAGGATTAAAGTAATCCTTATTGGTAGGAGCGGGGTCATAATAACCGCCGCAACGAAGTGCTAATTTATTGTTGAGGGTATATTGCATCCCAACCCTTGTAACATAACTGTCATTATATTTTCGTGGATTGTGCGAGTTAAGTTTTTCAGGATTTTCCTTAAAAGTGAAGGTTAGTGAATCGTAAACAGACCAATGAACATAATCCAGTTCCAGTGAAACCAGCATCTTTTTAGTTACCTGGTACGAAATTCCGAAATCGAGATTGGAAGGAAGAGGCAGGGTTGCATTGAATTTGTTCTTTTCGGGAATACCCATTTGCTGTATGGATTGGGGAACGGTAAATTCAGCATCGCCATTTTTAAGTTTCATCATTATTTTAGAGCGATAATCAATGCCGATGCTGAGCTTTTCAGTAGCCTTGAAAAAGATTCCTGCATTGAATCCATAGTCGGAAGCCGTACCCGTAAGTTTCACCTGTCCGTTAACGCTGGCGCTGTTATATGGTAAGGCTTTGTTGATTTCGGCATCGCCGGTGGCATACACAAATCCCACGCCTATCCCTAACTTATCATTGATTTGATACGAAAGGGTAGGTTGAAAATAAAAAACCTTCAGCGATATATCCTGAATAAGGTAGCGGCCTTCCCAGTCTTTGCCCCATTTGGCTGTACTGCCATAAGGTGTATAAATACCAAAGCCAACGGTAAACTTCTTGCCTATTTTTCCGCTTCCATAGAGATAAAGAGGTGTTCGCATAGGATTATCGGTACTTGCTGTATAATCGGAACCTGACTTGTGAAAGGTAGTGTTTGCAAAAACAGTACTCACGCCAAGCGAAAAACTGTATTTGTTTTTTAAAAAGGGTAGCGCTCCGGGATTGTAGAAGATGCTGCTTGCATCCCACGCTAACGATGTGCCCGTAAGCCCCATGCCGGATTGTTTTTGTCCCTGCACTCTTACCTGATAACCTCCGGCATTTACATTGCCGATAAATATTACAAGAGTACATACTAAGGTACATAATTTTCTCATGTTTTCTCTTTTTAGTTAATATGAATAAGCGAAAATACGGCTTTTTTTAGAAATACAAATTTTTTTTGGAAACTCTTTGTAAATATTTATTAACTAAAATGCAGATAATGATGGAAACTGCAAATATGTATTTTATAGTTATTGGTTAAGTAAATTGTTGTTGTTTATTATGATTAAGCAAACAAAGGATGGAATCTGAAAGGAAATGAATTGTGGCAAAATTGCAGAGCTTTCTGCATTTATCAGTTTTTTTGACGTAAAGTTGCAAGGGTTTTAACGAATTTATTTTTAAAAAAAATCGTTAAAAATACTAAGTATAACCAAGATCAAACAATTAACTTTTTTCCAAACCCATAAAATAAGCGATAAGCAAATAATTTATTATTAGATATGGTAGTTTTTCTTATTTTTGAAATTTTAAAATTTAATAATGCCTTACAATAATTATTACAAAGACAAAACCATTTTAGTAACAGGAGGTGCAGGTGCTATTGGTAGAAATTTAGTTGAATCACTTTCCAATTTGAATGCAAATAAAGTTATTATTCTTGATAACTTATCATCTTCTTATCAATGGAATATACCCAATAAGCAAAATGTCTTATTCATCAAAGGAGACATCAGAAATGATAATGATTTAAGACGAGTATTTCACCATAAACCAACTTTGGTTTTTCATTTAGCTGCATTTTTTGCTAATCAAAATTCTGTTGATTATCCTCTAATAACTGAGGAAGTAAACGGCATGGGAATATTAAAACTATTAGAATATTGTGTGATCTCTGGGAATATCGAGAGATTTGTATATACAAATTCAGAAGGTGGAGCATATGGCTCAGATTGCAAAATGCCATACCATGAAAATGAAATATCATTAAATTTGGGATCACCTTATTATATTTCCAAGATGGCTGGAGAATCATATTGTTATTATTACCATTCTTTTTACGACTTACCTATTAGTGTGGTTAGGCTTTTCAATTCATATGGCCCTGGAGAGATTCCCGGACAATATCGAAACGTAATTCCTAATTTTATCTATTGGGCTTTAAAAAAACAGCCATTACCCCTTACCGGCAATAAAAATATTTCCCGTGATTTTGTCTTTATTAACGATACTGTTGATGGAATATTAAGAGCAGGGTATTTTCCGAAAGCAATAGGCACATCTATAAATATTGCAACAGGTAAAGAAACTTTTATTTATGATTTGGCTACTTTAATAAATCAAAAAACGTCAAATCCCGCAGGAGTTAAAATTCTCAAACAAAGAAAATGGGATGCTAGGGGAAAAATTATTGGTAATAATCAAAGATGTCAAGAAATACTCAAATTCAAGCCATCCGCCCAATTTGAATTGGGCTTAGATTTAACTATTAATTGGTTTCTCGAAAATTGGGTAAATATTGAAAAAAGTGTAGAGTTTTTCCCTGGATTGAATACAGCTTTAGATGTTTAATTTAATTATAAATTTATTAAATTTTTTATTATGGTTAATAAATTAGAACTTATTATTTATATATTTTTTTGTTTTTTATTACAAGGATGTGCAAATTGGAATAGCTCTAATATTATAAATTGCGACTGCGAAAAAACCGAAAATTCTAAATTCATTGGATCAACCAATTGCAAAAGATTTTTAAATAAGGAATTTGACAATACAAATTGCCAAACAGATAAAAAGTTCAAATCGGGCAATTATTCAGTTATGTTAACCAATGATCATCCATATGGTATGACATATTTGATTAAAAATGTTATACCTAAAGAACATTTCAAAATTATTGTTTGGAGGCATGTTGCAAACAAAAAAGGATGCATAATAGCTAGTGCTGAAAATATTGATGATTTATATTTAGTTCAACATAAATCAAATAATATCATACAGGGAGATTGGGAACAATTAAGTCTTAATTTAATAATACCTGAATCAGCTGGTGGGAAAGACATCAAAATATATACGTTTAATGCGGGAGACTCTCTTCCTGTTTTTTTTGATGATCTAAGCATTGAATATTTATCAAAAGAGATTACTCATCCCATTATAATACGGTCATCATTTATTGATGCACGGGATAGTCAAAAATATGAGATAGTTAAAATTGGTAATGATTGGTGGATGGCTGAAAACTTAAATTTCAATATTCCAAATGCTAGTCGTTGTTATGAGAATAATGAAGAATATTGTAAGAAGTATGGGAAATTATTTGATTATTATTCAGCTATCAAAGCTTGCCCTTCGGGGTGGAAAATACCAACAGATGAAGATTGGAAAAGACTTGAAAGGAATTTAGGTATGAAAGAAGAAGAAATTGAAAAATATGGAGATAGAGGATATGATGAATCAGTTAAATTAAGGGAATTTGGCAGTTCTGGATTTAACGTAAAGTTGGCCGGAGCTTGTGTTGACGGGGGCTTCTATAATCTTCATCGTTCAGCTTATTTTTGGACATCTACAGAAATTGATCGGTCTCATGCATATTGTAGAGAGATTTCCAATAGAATGGATATCGGACGATTTAAGGATGATAAAAAAATGAATTTCAGCGTGCGATGTATTAAAATGAAATAATAATGATTATTGCCGTAAATACCAGGCTATTATTAAAAGGGAAAATTGAAGGAATTGGCAGATTTTCATTTGAAGTACTAAAACGTATAACCACAGGTCACAAAGAGCATACATTTATTTTTTTATTCGATAGAACGTATGATCCAAGTTTTATATTCTCAAATAATATTATTCCGGTTGTGCTTTTTCCGCCATCAAGACATCCGTTTTTATGGTATTGGTTTTTTGAGTATTCAGTTACAAAAGCATTAAAAAAGTACAAAGCTGATATTTTTATTACAACTGATGGCTGGCTTTCTACAAAAACCAATGTGAAAACATTACAGGTATTACATGATTTACATTATGAAAATTATCCCGAATTTTTACCGTATCTCACAAGAAAATATTATCAATATTTTTTCCCAAGGTTTGTCAAAAAAGCAAATCAAATTGTAACAGTATCTAATTTTTGCAAGTATGAAATAATGAAAACATATGCTATTGAAAACGACAAAATTGATGTGGTTTTTAACAGCACAAGAAATGAATACTATCCCCTTCCTTCAGCTGAAATTTTAAAAATCGAAAAAGAATATACAAATGGTCAACCATATTTTTTATTTATTGGCCCCATACATCAAAGGAAAAATCTTAATAATGCAATTAAAGCATTTGCACAATATAAAAATGCTACAAAAGATGGAATAAAATTAGTCGTAACTGGTTCTAATATGTGGAGGAATTTTGGAAAACCAATAGAATTACAAGATCAAGATGTGAATAAAGATATTGTTTATACTGGATATTTAAAGCCCCAGGAACTTTTCAGAGTAACTGGTGCTGCTTCATGTTTACTTTTTGTTTCATTTTACGAAGGATTTGGTTTGCCAATATTGGAAGCTATGAGCTGTAATGTTCCAGTTATAACATCTAATCGTGCAGCTATGCCTGAAGTTGCTGGTGATGCTGCAATACTTGTTAATCCAGATTCTGTTGATTCTATTTCAAATGCGATGTCAAAAATTCAAAATGATAATCATTTAAGGCAAACACTAATCCTTAAGGGGCAAATTAATGTAAAGAGATATTCGTGGGACAATACTGCAAATATTTTATGGAATAGTGTTTTGAAAGTTATAAAATAAACTAAGCGATTTTATTTAAATAATTTACTATTCTTTGAGATGCTTTTCCATCGCCATAAGGATTTTCCATTTTCATTGGGCGTAATTTTATTAAATTATTAAAAGAACATATTAAATCTTCTTTTAGGTTACTTGATAATTTTGAATATCCCAAATCTATCGATTCAGTTCTCTCTGTATGCTCACGAATTATGATAACGGGTATGTTAAAACTAGGAGCTTCCTCTTGTACTCCCCCGGAGTCTGTGATTATAATCCTTGTATTATTATACAAATTATAAATTTCTATTACATTAATCGGGGATATTACAAAAATATTATTTTGGTCTAAAAAGGTTTCTGAAGTTAATTCATTTTTAATAAAAGGTGTTTTGTGCGATATCCATATGAAATTTAAGGAAGGATTTTCATTTGCTAATAATTTAATGGTTTCGACAAGTGTATAGAATTTATTGTTTTGATTTTCTCTTCTATGACAGGTAATTAAGATATTGTTTTTTGAATTAATGAAATTTTTGCAATGATTATTTTTTGTTTCTGGTTTTGGAATGTGTGTCCTTATTATTTCAATAGCATCAACAATGGTATTTCCTGTTAAAATAATGTTCTCCTTTCTTATACCTTCTTTAAGAAGATTCTCTTTGGCTCTAATCGTAGGAGCAAAATTAATTGTTGAAGTGAGCGTAATAATTCTACGAAAATACTCTTCCGGATAGGGATTTTTAAAGTCATTTGTTCTTAGTCCTGCTTCGATATGCCCAAAAGGTATTCCATTAAAAAAAGAACACATTGCAGCACATACACAACTTGTTGTATCACCTTGCCCAATAATCATGCTTATTTTATCTGTTCTTCGAATATTTTCAATAATTTTCTGAATTCCTGACAAAATATCAGAAAATGCATAACTTAGCTTACTATAACTATTTTTTATATGGATAGTATAATTTGGTTTAATCTCAAAACGTTCAAACAAATCTTTTGTCAAATCCTCGTGTTGTCCAGTAAAAATTAATACAAAGTTATTTTCTAAACCTTGTCTTTTTATTTCCATAATAACAGGAAGGAGTTTTATAAATTCTGGCCGGGTACCGAAAATAATAAGCTTTTTATTCATTTTTTCCTAATAATTGATCATAAAAGGCAATCATTTTTTTAGCTGTATTTTTGTAATGATAGGAACTAAAACTAAGTTTTCTGGCATTTTGTCCAATTTTTTTACATAAAACTGGAGACGCTACGCATCTTGTTATTTGTTTAGCAAATTCATCGGGTGTGTCAGCAATCAGTATGTTTTCTCCATTTTTATATTCGATCCCTTGCGCCCCTATTGTTGTAGATATAATAGTTTTCCCCAATGCTAATCCCTCAATAATTTTTGCTCTTATTCCGCTGCCTGACCATAAAGGGACTATCATTATTGATTTATCTTGTTGAAATTCTATTGGTTTGTTAATTTCTCCGAGAATGTCAACATTTTTTGCTTTATATTGATAAACCCATGGAGGCATATTCCTGCCCGCTATTGAAAAATTTATCTGAATTTGTTGCTTTTTTAGTATAGGAAAAACCTTTTCAAAAAACCATTTTATAGCTTCCACATTTGGCAACCAATCCATTGATCCCAAATGATAAACTATAGGAGATCCCATGTATTGCTTTTCGTAATCATATCCAATAAGTTTTTCATAATCAAATCCCATTGGAATAATTATAATTGGAATTTTTTTTGAAAAAGAATTAAAAATGTCAGCATCTTCTTTTGTCAATGCAATAATTCCGTCTAATTGATCATTAACACTTTGCTCAAACTTTTTTAATCGGGATATTGCAATATTCAGTGGATATTTTTTAATCGGGTTTTTAATGCTCTTTATATAGCGTTCCCATATAACATATTCAATATTTTGAGGTCGTAAAACGATTTTTGCTTTTGAAAAAGTTCTTATTGATTTGATGTATTTGCATAAATACAGATGTTCGAGTTGCACAATATCAAATTCTTCAGACTCGAATATTGATTGTAATTTTTTTTCAAAATCCTTTGATAAAAATCGCTCAATAAAATAAGATTCCTTATCGAAGAGGTTTAAAAAAGAATTTAATAATTTAATATTAGTATTTATTTTTACAGATTCAAACCGGATAGATTTTTTATAATCATCAGGCAAAGTATTTATATCAATAAATTTACGGGTTGGATTAATTGCCAATGTTTTTACGTCCACCTCATTTGCAAGTAATCCTTTAGTTGTATAATGCATTACCTGTGCACCTCCATCAATTGGAGGAAAGGGCATTTTATGACAAATTTGAAGTACTTTCAAAACCTTTATCCTTTAATATTAAATTAGATAATTGGATTGCGGCCGTATGACACCCTTTTGCATTCAGATGAACGCCATCAAAAAAATCATCATCTGCAAATTCAAATTCATAGCATTGCAATTTATTTTCAGTTCCGAGAATTTCAATACATGCATTAAATTCCTTAACCTTTTCGTTCATTGAATAATTATAGGGATAAAATACTTTTTGTGTAAAATGGGGTATTTTTATAAGAATAATGTTATTTTCAATCGAAAGGAGTCTTAATTTTATTATAAGTTGTTTGTAAGCAATTTTAAAATCATCAATGCTAACATTTTTTTTGATATCATTCGTACCAATCATTGCTGTAATAATACTCGGATAGCAATTTTTATAATTTTCCATCATTGGATTAATGGATCTTATTAAGTCCATCGTTGTAAAACCATTGTTGGCATGATTCATTACGTGCCAATTTTTATTGAGTTTTTTTTCAAGGATGTCTCCGCAAATTTCAGGATATCCCAAATAGCTTCTCGCACCAAAAGTAATGCTATCACCAAAAGATAATAAAGTTTCCCAATTCATAAGTTGTTTTTTCTATAGTACACATTATCAATTTAACAAAATAGTCTTCACTTATATTAATTTATTCATCAAAAATGAATTAAATTAACGAATTGACAAAATTTAATTATATTTTTTGTGAAAGTAATCTTTTAATAAAAAAATATTTACCTTTGATAATTCTAATCCAATAAATTATAAAATTAAACACCTTCTATACATCAGGAAAGGATTCAGTGAGGTTAAGTCTATATTGGAAACAAACTACCATTGAACTATTCATCAATTTACAAGTGTTGATTCTTTTTTTCTCTTTAATCAATTGAATTCTGCTAGTAATATGCGCTGTTTTTATATTTTCTTGTTTGGACATGATTGGATGTAATCATTTTCATTTCTGTGAATACGGATTTGCATACTTATCGCAACTGGTACATAAGAATTTTCCTTTCACAAACATGAATATATTGGGGAAACCATAAAGTCCAACTTCTTGTGTTGGTTTAAATTTGAATTTGTAATATCCTTTTTTGTAAAAAAAATTAGCTACATTTTGTTTATTGTCATAATATACCTCGAAAGGCCATTGATGTTGATCTGCAATTTGTTTTTCCAACTTTATGGAATCTCCCTTGACAATAGCAACAGCAATGATCTGGTAATTTTTATATCGTTTGTTTGCTTTATAGGAATCCAGGTATTTTTTACAAGAACCACACCAGTAGCTCCACGTAAAGACCATAACCACATCTTTGGTTATTTCAATGTTTTTAAGGTTTATTTCTTTGCCGTCCCCGTTTTTTACAAAGACATCTTCAGTGAGTGCGATTGTTAGCTTCAGTAAATGATCAGCTTTTTATTTATCTGTATAATATTTCAATTCCGGCAGGATACGATAGGGGGTGCCATGCGTAGTCTCAGGATCGTGCAAGTTCTGCTGGTTTTTACCCCTGTCGTCATAATACAGAATATCGAAGGTTTTCATTTTCATCTTTAACCCCGTATTTTTTGCATAGTTTTCCTGTTTTATTTACCGCTTAAGGCTTGTCCCCATCAAATAGTGATTTTATTTATCAGTTCATCAATCTCACCCAGATGCAACTCAAAATGCCGCAGGTAATCCAAAATCATTGCCTTAAGCGACACTTTTGTGTTTAGCGCACTAATCCATTCATTATTCAATTTATCGGGGTTCACATTATCGATTACATGAACAATATGGATATTGGAATATTTCCATAGCTGAACCAGGTCGTACCATTTTTCAGCCTGGTAATTCTGAATGGCAATCCACTGGTCATTATTGCCAAGGTTGGCATAATCAGGATAGATGAGGGGACTTGGCTGATATTGCAGATGAACGATCCGGTGTGTGTTGTTCGAAGCCGAATCAATCATATGCCCGACAATCTGCTTAATTGTCCTGTTCTGGCTGTTTCGTCTCCATGTTATCACTTCTTCGGAAAGAGCCAGTAATCTGGGTTCCCATTCTTCAATCAGGCGTAATATTTCCTTATTGTTTGCCGTAAATTTATCCATTTCTGTTTCTGTTTTTAATTGTGCCATAACTTCAGCTGCGTGCCGCCTATTTTCTACATTTTATTACATAACCTTTTTTAGCATAATCATAACGTATACTTTCGAATCCCGCTGATTTTAACTTATCAACAACTTCTTCGATAGAATATTTATTGAAAATCCCATCTTTGGTAAATTTAACGGTATTCATAAAATCGCGATGGCACATAAATATACAAAGTAAACCGCCTTTTTTCAGCAATGCATTTATTTTTGAAAATGGTTCATCCAGCTTATCCCAGAAATAGATAACATTTAAACAGAAAACCGTATCAAACGAGCCGGAAATTATTGCTGAACCAAGGAAGTCTCCGTAAAGCAGTTCAACTTTTTTATTTTCGATGTGTTTTCTGTTCCTTTTTGTGGCTATGTTGAACATTACCTTCGAAAAGTCGATTCCCGATACAAAACAATCATAATCTGAAGATATTTTGTCCACTCCGAATCCGATTCCATACCCGATTTCAAACAGCCTGTCGTTTTGTTTAATATCCAGTTGGGAAATTACTCTTTCATAATCATGAATATTTCCCTTTATCATTTTATGGGCTATTATCTTTCCTAATATTCCTGTAGGTTTTTTATATTGATTGCCTATTATCCTTTGCATACCTGTAGTTTTTTATCCGACGGTTTCTATTTTTAAATGGTGTTATTCATTGTTTTCGGGTACAAAAATAAACAGAATGAGATAATAGCCCATGGTTTTAAAAAATATAATAAAGCGGAAGTGGGGACAAGCCTTGGCAGAGCTATGATACATCGGTTTCAATTCCGGTATGGTGCGATTAGGAGTGGAAACAATACAGGTAATCAGACTTTAACGGTTGCGTTTCAATTCCAGTATGGTGCGATTAAGAGATGCAAGCGAAGCATTGCAATATATGAATCCTTATTTGTTTCAATTCCAGTATGGTGCGATTAAGAGAACCTGGCGCGAAGTTTTACAAGAAAATGAAAATGTCGTTTCAATTCCAGTATGGTGCGATTAAGAGGGTGATATTATTTTAGATTCCGATGTTGCTACTAATAGTTTCAATTCCAGTATGGTGCGATTAAGAGTTGATAAAGATACGGGGGTTATTTCCTGGACAAAATTGTTTCAATTCCAGTATGGTGCGATTAAGAGACGACATCAACATCCAATGAGGAGGTATATCATTTAGTTTCAATTCCAGTATGGTGCGATTAAGAGCACTTATTAACTGCGGATTTGCTTATATCATATCGTGTTTCAATTCCAGTATGGTGCGATTAAGAGTCAGTAGCACAGTCATTGAAGGGGCTGGCAACGCGCAGTTTCAATTCCAGTATGGTGCGATTAAGAGACATAGAATATTGCATGTATAAATTATGAATATTTTGTTTCAATTCCAGTATGGTGCGATTAAGAGCAAATAAAATCCTTACTCCGGAACAAAAGGCAGAACGTTTCAATTCCAGTATGGTGCGATTAAGAGAATCGCAGGCCTACCTGGAAGCAAGGGGCGTAAAATGTTTCAATTCCAGTATGGTGCGATTAAGAGTTGGTGAATATTTCTGTAACAATTCCTCCGGTAGACGTTTCAATTCCAGTATGGTGCGATTAAGAGCTGATCAAAAAAACGGTTATTATTTTCGTTATGACCAGTTTCAATTCCAGTATGGTGCGATTAAGAGTATTCTCGAGAAAATATATCCAAATCGGCTATATTTGTTTCAATTCCAGTATGGTGCGATTAAGAGTTGTTGAAGATATTCGGAAAGATATAAACGGAAAAGTTTCAATTCCAGTATGGTGCGATTAAGAGAACAATTACGCTTAATGATAGGACCAGAATTATTAAGTTTCAATTCCAGTATGGTGCGATTAAGAGAGATGACATGGTAACAACGTGGTATAAGTGTGCTTACGTTTCAATTCCAGTATGGTGCGATTAAGAGTAGAAGGAAATAATCTAATTATTGCTGAAAATGAAGTGTTTCAATTCCAGTATGGTGCGATTAAGAGCCGTATCTGGTTCTATGCAAAAGAAATTATCTGCGATGTTTCAATTCCAGTATGGTGCGATTAAGAGAGGAAAACAAAGGGGAACGGATGATAACCGTTACCTCGTTTCAATTCCAGTATGGTGCGATTAAGAGTTCAGGATCGTTCTGAAAGCTATCAACTGCCTGCTGAGTTTCAATTCCAGTATGGTGCGATTAAGAGGGGACAGATAGGGCTGAGGGTCCATAATTACATTAAGTTTCAATTCCAGTATGGTGCGATTAAGAGAAATCACCCCCTTGCAGCCGTCGGCTCCTAATCATGTTTCAATTCCAGTATGGTGCGATTAAGAGGGCAATAGCCAGCCAGTTGATTTTTTCAAACACGAAGTTTCAATTCCAGTATGGTGCGATTAAGAGAAGAGAACAGTTAAAAGCTCCTGTTACGATAAATAACGTTTCAATTCCAGTATGGTGCGATTAAGAGCAAGTCGGTTACCTGGGAAAAACATCAGGCGATTGAGTTTCAATTCCAGTATGGTGCGATTAAGAGATTGCCTAAACCTCCTGAAATACCTCTCATTAATATGTTTCAATTCCAGTATGGTGCGATTAAGAGCCCTATTTTTTGCACAACGGGTTTTCCGTCAATAATGTTTCAATTCCAGTATGGTGCGATTAAGAGATACCGATCCGGGCGGCACGGAATTTTGATCACTTGGTTTCAATTCCAGTATGGTGCGATTAAGAGCTCCTTTGTTGAAGGAACAGACTTTGTTATTCTATGGTTTCAATTCCAGTATGGTGCGATTAAGAGCTTTTACAATAAAGGAAATGCAATTTATTCTCCTACGTTTCAATTCCAGTATGGTGCGATTAAGAGTCGTTGTGTTTTGGCTTCTTGTGTTTTCTAAAAATGTGTTTCAATTCCAGTATGGTGCGATTAAGAGCTTGCCCGCTCCGTGGGAGATAATAGTCTGCATGGACGTTTCAATTCCAGTATGGTGCGATTAAGAGAAATCAAAAACCTGGAATCCGATAAACGTTTTGTTATGTTTCAATTCCAGTATGGTGCGATTAGGAGTCAGGACGTGGATTTTCCTTACGATACAAGTCTTCTAAGTTTCAATTCCAGTATGGTGCGATTAGGAGGGCGTGTGATGATGCCTGATTCGATCAGCCGGTTGAGAGTTTCAATTCCAGTATGGTGCGATTAGGAGACTTTTTTAACTTCGTTCATAACATTTTGGTTTTAGTTTCAATTCCAGTATGGTGCGATTAGGAGCGAAACAAATATGGCTTATCATAACGCCGATTTACAGGTTTCAATTCCAGTATGGTGCGATTAGGAGATTATCAAAACGCCGGCCTTTCAGAATCCGACTTGAGTTTCAATTCCAGTATGGTGCGATTAGGAGTGCGTCCTGAACGCTTATGGATTCAATATCACCCAAGTTTCAATTCCAGTATGGTGCGATTAGGAGATACATCATCTTATTAAATCAGTAACGTTTATTCCGTTTCAATTCCAGTATGGTGCGATTAGGAGCACGTTTGCATAGGCTTTATTGTTTATCTGCATTTTGGTTTCAATTCCAGTATGGTGCGATTAGGAGTATGAATAAACAGATTTTGTTCTTCCGTAAGCTGCAGTTTCAATTCCAGTATGGTGCGATTAGGAGGTATGAATAAACAGATTTTGTTCTTCCGTAAGCTGCAGTTTCAATTCCAGTATGGTGCGATTAGGAGCGGAATCAGAGCTGCCATAAAAAGTCGTTGATTTACTGTTTCAATTCCAGTATGGTGCGATTAGGAGATTGTTTAAAGCTTGCTGAAGTTCAGCTAATTCGTTGTTTCAATTCCAGTATGGTGCGATTAGGAGAGCCGTGGTAGGTTCGTGGATATTTTAATAGTCGGTTTCAATTCCAGTATGGTGCGATTAGGAGTGAAACTTGCAGAATTATGTGGTAGAGCTTATGCACTGTTTCAATTCCAGTATGGTGCGATTAGGAGCCGGATAAGTATCTATTTTGCTTATTGCCCATTTTGGTTTCAATTCCAGTATGGTGCGATTAGGAGGCGTAAAAATATTACGTTTTTGCGTAACTTTTACAGAAGTTTCAATTCCAGTATGGTGCGATTAGGAGAGAAATTATCGCCGAATTTTACCCAGCCCAAAACATGTTTCAATTCCAGTATGGTGCGATTAGGAGAATTAAAAATGTCGTATCCGATGATAAAACGGCGGTAGTTTCAATTCCAGTATGGTGCGATTAGGAGTTCATAATCCGGATTAATAAGTTTTACTGCGGCGTACTGTTTCAATTCCAGTATGGTGCGATTAGGAGGTGTCAGCATTTACCATATTTGACATTCCACAAAAACTGTTTCAATTCCAGTATGGTGCGATTAGGAGATCAATTAATTCATCTCGTTTTTCACTATCCATAATCTGTTTCAATTCCAGTATGGTGCGATTAGGAGTATTTGTTTTTTAATAAATCAACTACCGTACTTGCATGTTTCAATTCCAGTATGGTGCGATTAGGAGTTTATTGCTTTTCAAAGTAAAAAACAACAGGATTTTGTTTCAATTCCAGTATGGTGCGATTAGGAGACGAAATTTCGTTCTCGGTCATTTTTTTTAACTGCTCGTTTCAATTCCAGTATGGTGCGATTAGGAGTATTCCTGCCTTTACAAGGTTGTTCATTTCTTCTACAGTTTCAATTCCAGTATGGTGCGATTAGGAGACCATGAACTACCTCCGTATGTCGTTCCAGATACAAGTTTCAATTCCAGTATGGTGCGATTAGGAGCGACGAAGATGATAAATCGCCACTTGGTTGTTTTGAGTTTCAATTCCAGTATGGTGCGATTAGGAGGGGAAAACCCGATCATAAAAGTTTCCGCTCCCTCTCGTTTCAATTCCAGTATGGTGCGATTAGGAGTGTTTTTGATATCGCTCTGATCAATTCCTCTATTTATGTTTCAATTCCAGTATGGTGCGATTAGGAGCCATTCCTCGCACTACCCCAATAATCCAGGGCGAGGTTTCAATTCCAGTATGGTGCGATTAGGAGTTAAAAATGTTCTTTGCCTGCCTGCTGGTTTTTTCCGCGTTTCAATTCCAGTATGGTGCGATTAGGAGTAAACATAAAGCAATAATAGCATTGCTTTATGGATGGTTTCAATTCCAGTATGGTGCGATTAGGAGTTTCGCGGCTGTTAAGCACTTTCCCCTTTTCCAAATTCGTTTCAATTCCAGTATGGTGCGATTAGGAGGGTTATTTTTTTGGGAAGATAATTAATGCTGTCAATAGTTTCAATTCCAGTATGGTGCGATTAGGAGGTTAGCATTTTTAGCCTGTTCGGTAAAAAGCTTAAGTGTTTCAATTCCAGTATGGTGCGATTAGGAGCCAACTTTGAATAAAGTTACTACCGCCGCCTTCTTTGTTTCAATTCCAGTATGGTGCGATTAGGAGCCAACATAGATTTATTGAAAGCAAGTCCCATTACGTGTTTCAATTCCAGTATGGTGCGATTAGGAGTTTTTCTTTCCAGTAACATTCTTATGGCTTTAATGTGTTTCAATTCCAGTATGGTGCGATTAGGAGTCGGTCAATTTTTCTTGAGCAAACTCTTTCCATCTCATGTTTCAATTCCAGTATGGTGCGATTAGGAGGCAGTATTCGCATTCAAATAAAGGTTTGCTTAGCCATTGTTTCAATTCCAGTATGGTGCGATTAGGAGGTCTTAAGTCCCAATTTGGGTCTGCGGTTTTAGGATTGTTTCAATTCCAGTATGGTGCGATTAGGAGATTTCAACTCCAAAAGTTAATCCGAATAAATTATTATGTTTCAATTCCAGTATGGTGCGATTAGGAGTGCTTTCGTACGGGTTCAGCTTCGCTAAATAAATCGGGTTTCAATTCCAGTATGGTGCGATTAGGAGGCAACATATTGCCCCTTGATATAGCTCCAATTAAGATAGTTTCAATTCCAGTATGGTGCGATTAGGAGACATGGATCCAGAAACATCAAAAAAAGAATTTACCGCGTTTCAATTCCAGTATGGTGCGATTAGGAGAAAAGTTTTAAAATCCGTGGCTGATATTTGCCCGGATGTTTCAATTCCAGTATGGTGCGATTAGGAGTCCAAAACAGGTTCTTTCATTTGATGAGAAAACAATAAGTTTCAATTCCAGTATGGTGCGATTAGGAGTAGGATAAACGGCTAAATCGCTGGTCTCATAAGCCAGGTTTCAATTCCAGTATGGTGCGATTAGGAGTTCATGGTATAATAATTTTTGGCGCATTACCGACTTGTTTCAATTCCAGTATGGTGCGATTAGGAGGCCGACGAAACTAATCCGGCCGTGGTTGGTTTTGCAAGTTTCAATTCCAGTATGGTGCGATTAGGAGATACATTGTTTAATTTCTGTCCTTTCCCTTTTTGGGAGTTTCAATTCCAGTATGGTGCGATTAGGAGTACATTGCATAAAAAAATTCTTTATAATCAATGTTTGTTTCAATTCCAGTATGGTGCGATTAGGAGGTAAAATCTTACTACCCACATAAGCCCCGCTAATTAGGTTTCAATTCCAGTATGGTGCGATTAGGAGAGAAACGATCAATCAATTTTGCAGCCGGTATCCCAAGTTTCAATTCCAGTATGGTGCGATTAGGAGAATTAAAAGTGTTCAACTTCAAGTCGGAACTCGATTGTTTCAATTCCAGTATGGTGCGATTAGGAGAAAAATATTACAAAACATACAATCATGAAAGAAATTGTTTCAATTCCAGTATGGTGCGATTAGGAGGCGATAAAATACCGCTGACGATGAAAGGCTCTGCGAAGTTTCAATTCCAGTATGGTGCGATTAGGAGGCAAGTTCTGGTTATGGACAAATAGCAGATAATTATTTGTTTCAATTCCAGTATGGTGCGATTAGGAGATACAGATAATACAATAGAAAAACAACCTGACCTTCGTTTCAATTCCAGTATGGTGCGATTAGGAGTCAAAAATAGCTTCATTTCCCTGTATCGGAACATCGAAGTTTCAATTCCAGTATGGTGCGATTAGGAGTTTTTCAGCTATGGAAACGGCGCTCCCGTTATTTTCGAGTTTCAATTCCAGTATGGTGCGATTAGGAGTTGTTAGAACCGCTGGAAACAATTATTGAATTCAATGGCGTTTCAATTCCAGTATGGTGCGATTAGGAGGATATTCAAAGACTCATACACTAATTGCTTGAGTTTTGTTTCAATTCCAGTATGGTGCGATTAGGAGAAATTTTTAACGATAAATTATCGCGTAATCATGCCGGTTTCAATTCCAGTATGGTGCGATTAGGAGCCTTTAACGATCTGGACAATATTTCGGGTGATAACAGTTTCAATTCCAGTATGGTGCGATTAGGAGCTTATCATATAATTACAATTTGTTTAACTTTATTAAGTTTCAATTCCAGTATGGTGCGATTAGGAGAAAGTTTATGCTGTAGTAGGTACTGAATTGAACTTAGTTTCAATTCCAGTATGGTGCGATTAGGAGAAAAATATTACAAAACATACAATCATGAAAAAAATTGTTTCAATTCCAGTATGGTGCGATTAGGAGATAAAAGAATGGCAGATTGGATTTGCTCCGGATGGAGTTTCAATTCCAGTATGGTGCGATTAGGAGATTGCCATAATTCCCATCCAGGGTGTTCTTTGCTCCGTTTCAATTCCAGTATGGTGCGATTAGGAGAAAATAATAAGCCTTACTCATTTCGGGACGAAGAATGTTTCAATTCCAGTATGGTGCGATTAGGAGTGATGTAAGCAAAATCAATTGTGTTCCGATTCTGCTGTTTCAATTCCAGTATGGTGCGATTAGGAGAAAATAACCTGGTACCTGGATGAACTTGTATTCATAAGTTTCAATTCCAGTATGGTGCGATTAGGAGTCGGTGAAGTTAGTATTGTTAAGATTTTTGAGCACGGGTTTCAATTCCAGTATGGTGCGATTAGGAGTTACTATTGAAAAGCTGCAATTCCTTTCCGATTATTAGTTTCAATTCCAGTATGGTGCGATTAGGAGTTTTGACCAGTATGGCGATATGGACGCCTTTAGTCGGTTTCAATTCCAGTATGGTGCGATTAGGAGGATGTTTTGCTGTGCCGATACTTTGTTCCGAAAAAGAGGTTTCAATTCCAGTATGGTGCGATTAGGAGTTTTTAAAAAATTAATAAGAACAAAAACCTTGCCTCTGTTTCAATTCCAGTATGGTGCGATTAGGAGTTTATGATTCTGCTATAAAAGAATTTGTAAGAATAGCGTTTCAATTCCAGTATGGTGCGATTAGGAGATGAACGCGATGAGATTAGCTACAGCCGAAACAAACAGTTTCAATTCCAGTATGGTGCGATTAGGAGGTTCCTTGATAAAAAGGAAATGATCAGGTTTAAAATGTTTCAATTCCAGTATGGTGCGATTAGGAGTCCGACACACCTGCAAGTGTTGAAACAAGTTTTGGCTGTTTCAATTCCAGTATGGTGCGATTAGGAGTGTTCCTTTTTTTAAAATAAAATCACTATTTCCTTTGTTTCAATTCCAGTATGGTGCGATTAGGAGTCCACATGGTTTTGGAACTCAATCCAACATACCCATGTTTCAATTCCAGTATGGTGCGATTAGGAGATTTTAAGATGCTTGTAAAAAATACGCACCAGGCTCAGTTTCAATTCCAGTATGGTGCGATTAGGAGAATACCAACAGGAGAATTTGCAAGTAGCAATCATAAGTTTCAATTCCAGTATGGTGCGATTAGGAGAAATGAATTTAAAAAAAGTCCTTATGATGACTGCAAGTTTCAATTCCAGTATGGTGCGATTAGGAGTCCGACACACCTGCAAGTGTTGAAACAAGTTTTGGCTGTTTCAATTCCAGTATGGTGCGATTAGGAGGTTCAGTTTTACACCATTGTTTTTTACCCCAAAAAAGTTTCAATTCCAGTATGGTGCGATTAGGAGAACTTGCCAAATCGGAACAAGAACTTGCCGATTTGAAGTTTCAATTCCAGTATGGTGCGATTAGGAGGTGGCAGCAGCCAAAAAGGTGGCAACAGCTGCCACCGTTTCAATTCCAGTATGGTGCGATTAGGAGATAGTTTTGAAACTGCTGGTATTGATTATTTTATTGGTTTCAATTCCAGTATGGTGCGATTAGGAGAATTAGAAAATGCGAGAACACATTCTCTAATTGATTGTTTCAATTCCAGTATGGTGCGATTAGGAGTACTGATAAATTAATCAAATAGTAAATCGTAATTTTGGTTTCAATTCCAGTATGGTGCGATTAGGAGGTTTGTCAGCGGATATTTTAGATTTAATGCGACCTCGTTTCAATTCCAGTATGGTGCGATTAGGAGAAATATTTGTAATAAGAATATCTGATCACGTATGTGAGTTTCAATTCCAGTATGGTGCGATTAGGAGAACGCTGCTACGGTTGTAACTAACCCGGATGTTACGTTTCAATTCCAGTATGGTGCGATTAGGAGATACCGAAAAAGATATGAATACTATTACTATAATTAAGTTTCAATTCCAGTATGGTGCGATTAGGAGTTCCCGTCGATCTTACGTTCCATACAGTTGAATCCGAAGTTTCAATTCCAGTATGGTGCGATTAGGAGTATACCATCATCTACCACAGCCATCAATTTTACATTGTTTCAATTCCAGTATGGTGCGATTAGGAGAATTTTGTTACATCAATTCCAGCAGCGGCCGGAATCTGTTTCAATTCCAGTATGGTGCGATTAGGAGAGCATAAGAGCTATACTTCCACCAACACATGAATTGTTTCAATTCCAGTATGGTGCGATTAGGAGTTAGTAAGAGAAAGAGAGCGTGAAAATAATTTAATGCTGTTTCAATTCCAGTATGGTGCGATTAGGAGTTGACGGGCGGAACGATTACAACAACCGGAACAATTGTTTCAATTCCAGTATGGTGCGATTAGGAGTCATACCCCAAGCCATGCCTCCCAAACCGTCAGCGATGTTTCAATTCCAGTATGGTGCGATTAGGAGGCCTGGTTTTCAGCTTCAATCTTTTTGCGTTCCGCTTGTTTCAATTCCAGTATGGTGCGATTAGGAGTCATGCTGAAACCGGATGCCAAAAAGAATTCTATTTTTGTTTCAATTCCAGTATGGTGCGATTAGGAGAATCCGAGAATTATTAAAGATGATAAATTCCAAAAATGTTTCAATTCCAGTATGGTGCGATTAGGAGGCAGAACAACTTAAGCCTTTAGAAGACTTATATCGTAGTTTCAATTCCAGTATGGTGCGATTAGGAGATACCGAAAAAGATATGAATACTATTACTATAATTAAGTTTCAATTCCAGTATGGTGCGATTAGGAGCACGCTCGGCGCGTCTATTTTGAAATGTAAATTTTGATGTTTCAATTCCAGTATGGTGCGATTAGGAGTATATAGGATTAATGGATTAAAAACATTTGCAGAAAAGTTTCAATTCCAGTATGGTGCGATTAGGAGATAAATAAATTTTAAAAAAAACGTTCTGTTGGACTGTGTTTCAATTCCAGTATGGTGCGATTAGGAGTCTGCCGAAAAATTAATAATGCCAAAGGAGTTATTATGTTTCAATTCCAGTATGGTGCGATTAGGAGTTATCAGTTTTTATCTGAGCTTTAATCGTATCCGAAGTTTCAATTCCAGTATGGTGCGATTAGGAGAGTATCAACCTCAGGATTGGTGTACTGTGTCGCATAGTTTCAATTCCAGTATGGTGCGATTAGGAGCAATATAATTACACGATGGATATACCAAATATGATAGTTTCAATTCCAGTATGGTGCGATTAGGAGTCGGTACGAATAACAATATGAGGGAGTTCGTTTTTAGTTTCAATTCCAGTATGGTGCGATTAGGAGGGTTACGGAAAAAATCGTTGGTACCGCCGTTTTTATGTTTCAATTCCAGTATGGTGCGATTAGGAGCGTTTTTGATGTTGTTCCGCCGGCGATGGTAAAACCGAGTTTCAATTCCAGTATGGTGCGATTAGGAGTCCGGTTTGATTATGAAGATGCAACATCTAAAATAAGTTTCAATTCCAGTATGGTGCGATTAGGAGGGAAAATAAACTTAACAACCTGAAACGTGAACTCTTGTTTCAATTCCAGTATGGTGCGATTAGGAGCTTCCTCGGTGCGCACAAAATGCAGGCTGCTTATTCGTTTCAATTCCAGTATGGTGCGATTAGGAGGGAACGGGAGTTGCCAATACTGGGAAGACCATTACCTGTTTCAATTCCAGTATGGTGCGATTAGGAGCTATGGTAAACTAAGCGATAAGCACTTTTATGCAGAGTTTCAATTCCAGTATGGTGCGATTAGGAGTGATTATAAAGAAACCCGTACACCGCTCACCAAATTGTTTCAATTCCAGTATGGTGCGATTAGGAGGAGCCAGGGCTTAGGCAAAGATGAAGACTTTTTTACCGTTTCAATTCCAGTATGGTGCGATTAGGAGTCGTATTCAAGTATCTGGAGTTACAAGTGCTTCCGTGTTTCAATTCCAGTATGGTGCGATTAGGAGAAAAATATCACAATAATTATGTTCATCCGGCAAGTTCGTTTCAATTCCAGTATGGTGCGATTAGGAGAATCTACAACTGTACTAATTAAGATGTCGGATAATTGTTTCAATTCCAGTATGGTGCGATTAGGAGACAAAAGCCACAACAACAATTATTTGTAAATTATTCAGTTTCAATTCCAGTATGGTGCGATTAGGAGTAAGTTTAAAAGCAGCTTCAATCCGCTCCGGATTAGTGTTTCAATTCCAGTATGGTGCGATTAGGAGAAGCGGGATTACCGATCAGCAGGAACAGGTTAAAATTGTTTCAATTCCAGTATGGTGCGATTAGGAGGTATGAAGGTTCTAATTACTATGTAATGACAGATACGTTTCAATTCCAGTATGGTGCGATTAGGAGCATTAATTTGTTGTTGAACTTGCGCTTTTTCAGCTAAGTTTCAATTCCAGTATGGTGCGATTAGGAGAAATGACAAGGAATTTTCGCAGCCAGGCGACATCGTTTCAATTCCAGTATGGTGCGATTAGGAGGAAGCATTACAGGAAGCTTACGCCTTAGCCCTTCAGGTTTCAATTCCAGTATGGTGCGATTAGGAGGATGGAACTATAGATAAGGCTATAACGGGTATTGAGTTTCAATTCCAGTATGGTGCGATTAGGAGTGGGGAGGAAGGCGATAATAACAGCAGCGAAACTCTGTTTCAATTCCAGTATGGTGCGATTAGGAGTTTGCCTTAAAAACTTCACGCTGAAGGGCGACCTTGTTTCAATTCCAGTATGGTGCGATTAGGAGACAACTGTGCAAAATTTGTACGGTGATGTTGTTATTGTTTCAATTCCAGTATGGTGCGATTAGGAGCCGTTTTTTTGGCTAAAATAAAAAGCTGATTTCCAGCTTTTATTCGACGCAAAAATAGTAAAAATTTCGATCAAAAATCGTCGTTCCTTAATACTATTAAAAGTACTGGGTTTCGACAATTTATAAAATCGTTTGTTTTTCAGGATGTCAAAGAACTTTTAAGCTTAAAAATTTATTTAAAAATGATTAATAGGAGCATTCTTTTTTGCTTCGACGACGATCACTACAAAAATCTATCCAGCGACGATCGCTCTTTGCCCACTATTTCTTTTTCTAACCACTTCTCCTGTCTGGTCTTAAATATGATCAGGCTGTCGATCTCCATATCCATTATCGCTTGCGCCCGGAATTTTAATTCTTTTAACTTTACTTCGGTTATTTCTCCTTCGAAAACGGAATTCTGTATCCAGTTCAGGTATTGGCGGCACAATTTAAGCATTTTCCCAACACGCTTTTCGCCTACGTCGTAAACTAATATTATATACATAATCTAAAGATTGAATGGATTGTGCGGAGTGTGCAGATGGATTGTGTAGGCAGTCAAATCTTTTTAATCAGAACAATCTATTCAATCCGCACACTCCTTACACTCCGCAGTTTCCTTACCACCACATTTTAAAAGGTTTGTATTCTTCTATTTCCAATATATGCTTGCTCAGTTTGTAGCATTCGAGTTTAATAAGATGTTTGTAGCTCACTTCCCGTTTTAATGTACGGTGTTGTATGGTTTCGGTTAAACGGTTTTCAAACGACTCGATGAATTTCTTTTTTCCTTTTTCTTTCAGCAAAATGCGATTGAGTTGTATGTCGAAATCTTCTTTCTGAAGTTCGCGTTTGTTTAACACTTTAAAAATAACCCTGTCCACCAGTATGGGTTTGAATATTTCTGCCACGTCGAGTGCCAGGGAGTAACGGCGTTCGCCGGGAGTATGCAGGTAGCTGATGGTGGGATTAAGTTGCGTTTGGTGAATGGCCCGCAGACATTGCGAATAGCACATCATATTTCCGAACGAAATCAATGCGTTTACTTCGTTTCTTGGAGGCTGTTTGCTGCGTCCGTCCATCGTAAAGTCGTTAATGATAAGGTCGAAAGCATCATAATACGTCTTGCGGATGTTTCCTTCGGTTCCCATCAGTTCGTCCACATCGGAAATGGAGGCGATATTCTCTGCATATTTCTCCATAGGTTCAATGAAAGGCGACATGTCTTTTCCGCGGTTGTTATAATATTTCAGGTTTTTCACCATGTTGTATGCAGCTCCCTCAATAAACTTACGGGCAATGCAGATACGTTTGGCTTTATCAGTGTGATGTTTTACCTGCGAAATAAGCATTCTGCCGGCGAGCAACTGGTCTCTGGGCATAAAAGAACCGGTGTAGTTTTCGTAATAATCGAAAAAATGAACGGCAATGTCGTTTTTGCCAAGGAAATTATATAGAGCACTGTTGGCATCCAAAGCACCGAAAGTGTAGAGATCATCCACGTTTTCCACCGGAAGGTAACGGGGTTGCAGTTCGTTGCCTTCTTCATCAACGGGTTGAAATTTCAGGGTTTGGTCTTTACGCGAAAGGCGGCCGGGATTGAAAAGGTAGTAGGTTTTCTTCATTTTTTTTTGACAGGATTACAAGGTTTGCAGGATTGACAGGTTATTTATTTTTGACAGGATTACAAGGTTTGCAGGATTGACAGGTTATTTATTTTTGACAGGATTACAAGGTTTGCAGGATTGACAGGTTATTTATTTTTGACAGGATTACAGGGTTTGCAGGATTGACAGGTTATTTATTTTTGACAGGATTACAAGGTTTGCAGGATTGACAGGTTATTTGTTTTTGACAGGATTACAAGGTTTGCAGGATTGACAGGTTATTTATTTTAGACAGGATTACAAGGTTTGCAGGATTGACAGGTTATTTATTTTTGACAGGATTACAGGGTTTGCAGGATTGACAGGTTATTTATTTTTGACAGGATTACAAGATTTACAGGATTATTCATTTGAATTTGTTTGTTTCTTTTTATAAATCCTGAATTTGCGTTTTACTTCTACTGATGTCCCGAAGTTAATAAGCAATCCTATATCTATGCCTGTTCCAACCAGATAGTTTACAAGTTGGACTTCATGAGAAGGATGAAGTTGTTCAATGGCTTTCAATTCTACAATTATACATTGCTCTACCAATAAATCGGCATAATAATCTCCTACCTGTTTGTCTTTATAAAATACGGGAACAGGAAACTGGGATTCTACCTGCAAACCTACTTCCTGAAGTTCTATTACTAAGGCGTTGTGATATACCTTTTCTAAAAAACCAGCGCCTAAAGTGTTGTGTACGTTGTAGGCTGACTGAATTATTTTGTGGGTTATCTCTTGATGTAACATAATTTGTAGTTTTTATTTTGGTTTGACAGGATTACAGGATTAATATTTTGACAGGATTACATGATTTGCAGGATTAACAGGTTTAATATTTTAACAGAATTACATCATTTACAGGATTAACAGGTTTAATATTTTAACAGAATTACATCATTTATAGGATTAACAGGTTTAATATCTTGACAGGATTACAGGATTTACAGGATTAATATGGAATATTATTATCCTGTAAACCCTGTAAATCTTGGTATCCTGTCTATTCTCCGCTCCAGCAAAAATCGAAGTAGGAGCAGTTTTTACAAATTCCCATTTTTATCCGTGGCGGACATTGTTCGGAACAGATAAGTTCTTCTATCTTTTTGGTCGTTTCTTCTATTTCAACAATGTCGCGTTCACTCAATAGTATTTCATCGGTTTTGCGCAGTTTAGGGTATTCGAGGATGCCGGTTACGCCTTCGATGCCGTTTTGACGAAGTACATAAATATAGTATTTCAACTGCCACTCATGGGCAATATCCACTTTATCTGATTTTTTTACCTCGTGAATGATTTTGTTTTTCGCATCATAATAGTCAATCTTTATCCCTCCGATTTCTATCTCCTCGTAGCGTTCCGATCGTTGGGGATAGCTTTCTTCGTGGATGAGTTTGCCTTCATACACCAGGTCGGAGGTGTGTTCCATAGTGATGCCATTGGCAAAAAGCCAGAGCTTGCGGTGGCAAAGCATGTAGTAATTTATGTGAGTTCCGGTTATCATAGTTTTACTGATTGAATTGTAAAGCCCTGTGTAAAGCCCTGACAGGGTTTGAAACCCTGTCAGGGCTAAATTACAATTTACGGTTGTGGCGTTGCAGGCGGTTCCCCCGTTTTGTTGTTTTTACGGGTAACGGCGGCACGGGCTGCCGTTAGCGTAAGGGTTATCAGTTCGTTCAGGCTGTTTTCAATGGTTAGTAATTCAGGGTTACCCGTAGCTTCGTATTGCAAACCTACCATGTTGAACAATGAATTAAGGTCGTTAACCAGCACCGGACGGGTTCCGCCTATGGTAAGTCCTTCCGGTTGCGGTTGTGTAAGCATTTCTTTTTGTACGGTTTCGAATGCCTTTTCGGATGTATCCAGTTCATCCAGCAATTCGGTAGCCGACAAAAGGGTAAGTTCGGCAGTATAGCCGGAACGAAGTTCTGCAATGATGCTGGTAATGGCAGAAGTTTCGGCTTTGTAACTGAAGTTAGGCGCCTGCCAGCCATGACGGCGTACAACATCAAGAATTTTTGCAGCCGCCACGCTCCATCCTTCTTTTGTACGGAACGAGCCAGCTTCAACATAGGAACGAAAAGCATAAAAAGCATCATCGCGTTCGGAATCCTTTTGTGCCAATACCAGGGTCAACGGATTTTTTAATTCACGTTCAAACGCTTTTTCAAAGTTAGTGTAGGATGTGTCGGCACGGGTAACGAAAACATCGACGCCTGTACCACTCAGGTCCTTTCCTTTAAAAATATCCAGCGACAGTTTACCAAAAGTATGTAAATCTTTGTGCTGAAGAATCGAAAAATTGATTTTAATAACCATACCACATGATTTAGGTTAATACTTAATAAATTATAAGAGGGAGAATGAATTTTTTATCTTACTGCAGGTCGTTTTTCCCGGATAAAAATCCATCGCTGCGACCGGGAAGCACGTTTTTATTTTATGGAAACCCGTTACCGGGAACCGGAGGCATGTTTTTATTTTTTTGAAACCCGTCTCCGGGAATCGGAGGCACGTTTTAATTTTGTTGAAACCCGTTACCGGGAACCGGCGGCACGTTTTTATTTTATGGAAACCCGTTACCGGGAACCGGAGGCATGTTTTAATTTTATGAAAACCCGTTACCTGAAACCGGAGGCATGTTTTTATTTTGTTGAAACCCGTTACCGGGAACCGGCGGCACGTTTTTATTTTATCGAAACCCGTTACCGGGACCCGGAGGCATGTTTTTATTTTGTTGAAACCCGTTACCGGGACCGGGAGGCACGTTTTGTATTCGTTGAAATCCGTTCCCGCCATGCCGGAGCATGTCTGTAAACGGTCAAAGCCGTCTTTTCTGCCGTATCTGTTATCTTTTTGAATCATGATCGCTCAAAAAAAATTCATACGAGTTTCCGGTATCAGGCTTTTGATTCGCCGCCTGAAAATATCCGCATCAAATGTAAAAAAAAATTAAATAAATCTGACAGATTTTTTTTAAAAACCTGCCAGATTTAAATTATTTATGGCGATTTTTTTAAATACAGGATGTCAAAGAGCGATAGGGGGAGAAGTGATTTTTTTTTGACAGGATTACAGGATGAACAGGATTTTAATTGTAAACCTTCAAGGTTTTTAAAACCTTGAAGGTTTATGTAACGTTTTGATGAAAAGAACGGGTGATTTAATTGTTAATAGTATGGTTATATGGTTTTTTGATGATGAGCGTTATATAAATATACTTGTGTCAATTTTTTTCGAATCAAAACCATATTCGGGTGAATAACATAACGTCCAATTCAATAAATATTTGTAGCCGTATTTACTTTTGACTGGATCAAGCATATCTGCTATCGAGTCAAGTTGCTTTTTATAAACAGAAATGCAGAATTGCGATATAATACTTCCTAATTTTTTCATTTCAATTTGCTTTAAAACAAAATCATCAATTTCACAACGAATAAGCCGTTCGTAAAAATCGAATACTTTTGAACCATCAACATTTTCTCCGTTATCGGTTAGAACGTCCATCCGCTCCAAATCTGTTCTATTCTCGAAAAATGATACAGGAATGGAAATCGGGATAAATAGTTGCTGACTGTCATTATTCTCAATTAGTTTGAATTCATCATGAATCTTTCGAAAATTGAAATCTCTGAAATACTGATAATAATGACCTGCCGCAAAAAGATTGCTATTCATTTTTTTGCGTTTTTCTTCGAAGACTTTTTTATATAAGGTATGAAATTGCTTCTTTATCAGTATTTCTTTGTAGTCTTCGAAAATATCTTTATCTGTTTGCTGTACCTTATAACGAGAGTCTGAACCATAAATGGTACTAGTCTTGTCGCAATCAAACAAATAGACAACACAATTATTCTTAGATGCGTTGCGATTGATACGACCAGCCAATTGTTCATCGCTATCAATAAGCGAGCGATCTTTAAATCCCAAATCCATGTCAATATCAACACCCGCTTCAACAACCTGAGTTGATATAACAATGACTTTCGTGTACTCTTGTTCCTTTATTGAATTGATGATTTGCTTTCTTCTGAATTCCAAAATATCACCAGAGAGCAAAAGAATTTTATATTCTTCAAATCGGCTGTCTTTATTAATAATACTGAAAAACAATGCTGCGGTTTTTTTGGTAATGAATTCTATTAGAACCTTTACTTTCTCATCATTGGATGTGGCGTATTGTTCGGCTTTTTCAATCATGAAATCCGATAACTCAGAAAGATAGTTATCCTTCTCTTTATTATCGGGTCTGTTTTTATCTGCCAAGGTAAAGTCAAACGAAACCCGCCCCGCAAAATTGAGATTTGTAAAATATTGCTCCCGATTTGAAATTAATGAAACAAAAGTTCCTTTTAGGTTCTCATGCAATGCATCTATTTTAGGAAGGGTAGCAGACATGATTAAAACCCGAATGTTGAATAATTGGGCGTAGTTGGCAAGGAAATAAACAATCTTATCCCAATGTTCGGGATTATAAGTTTGAATTTCATCAATGATTACAACTGAATTACACAACCGATGCAACAGATAGTTGCTCTCCTTTTCATTTCCTTTTAAAATATCAAAAAACCGCACATGCGACATTAGAGCAATTGGGTAATTCACAAATAAGTTGTCGAGGAATAATCGTTTTTCATTTCCATAAGCGCCATCAGCTTTTTCATGAAATCCAGCCTTGGAGTGCAGTTGAATTATGATATTGTTGTCTATCTCTAAAGTTTCTTTTATTGATTTAAATGTTTGGGTGATTAAAGTTGTAAAAGGAAAAACGTAGAACACCTTATTTAATGAAGAATCGACATTCATTAGCTCAGTAGCAAATGCCAGTGATAAATTTGTCTTTCCGGCTCCAGTTGGAGCTTCAAGATAAAAGCATCTGCTTTCAGAATGTTCTCTTAAATTCGAAATCATTTCGGCGGTAAGCTTTTGCCGTAGAATATTCAAATTTCGATTATTCCGTTCATTCAATTTCTCAAACGGAAAAGAATGGTAATGCTCAAAATTTGAGTACAGGTCATTATTATATTCCTTTATTGTTTTAAACCGTTCGATCAGAATTTCCTTCTCGTTGCTTCTCAAAATACCGAATTCATTAACTTTTATTTTTGTCATGAACTCGTTGGTTGCATAGAAATCGGAAGCAGTTAATAAGGAATAAAGTAGTTTAGTTGTTGCAAACAAATTGAAATAGACTTCTGATTTATCAACCATCCTTCTAAACTCACCAAAAATATCATTTGCTCCTTGATAAAAACTAGAACAGAAATTTTGATCTAAAAAGATGAGGTATGTTTCTAAAAACGAATAGCAATCATCGATTTGTTGGTTGTCAAATTCTAATGTTAGATCAATTGTTGGATTGTGATGCTTTATGATAGCCCCTGCAAAAAGTAGAATCGTAAAATATAGTACGAGCTTTTCATCCTCATCAAAAATCTTATTTCCGGCAACCTTCTTGAAAAATATATTTGAAAAAAGATAAGCACCAAGCAAAGAATGATTGGATTGGATTGACAACTTTTTATCCTGAGCAAACAAATCATTCTCCATTTTAAGAACTTGGAAATTGGGATTTACTTTGCCCAAATCATGGTAAACAATGGCAGCAAGAAATACTTCTTTAAGTTGGTTTCCCCATTCCACTTCATCTTTAATTGGCAAAAGCATCATGAGCTTTTCGATTAAAGAGTCTAATAATTCTTCTAATCCATGAGCTTCTATCAATTTCAAACAATATGCAGATACTAATTCGGAGTGTTCAAAAAGCGATTCCTTTACCGATTTATCGTTTGACAAATGGGCATAGTAAGTATTTTGAAGCTCATCGAAAATTGGCAGAAGGCTACCTATACAGTCCTTAGAACAATTGAATAATTTCATTATTCGACAACTTATATAATGGATACGATTCCGGTAACGTATAATCTTGTTTTAACTCCCAATTGGTAAATGCAAAATCTTTGTACTCATATTGAAAAAGAGGTGACTCAATGTAGCCTATGGGAAGTCGTTCGAAATATATAAACTTATTTTCTCCCGATGATATAATGCCAGGTCGGAAACGGGTATTTACTTTTCCATCTTTTACTGTTTCTTCTTTAATAAACAGGCTATTTATCTGAAAAACTCCTTCAGGAGACAATGGCTCATATTCATATTCCTCGAAATTATCCCACCATAACGAGAATTCATTTTTCCCAAGGTAGGGCAGATATTCCGCTTTGCACTCTTTTAAGTAATTGTAGAGTTTTGCTTCGGTTTCGTTCTCCAGGTTAAGCATAATCCAACACTTAAAAGCCGGAGCTACTAAAGCCTGTTCGGTTATCATCAGGTTACCACCTTCCTCTTCGCTTGCTAATCCAGTTGTATTGTTGTATTTGATAATGGTTTTGGAAAAGTTTCCATTCTCATGGTAGATTTTTCCATTTTCTTCCAATGGAGCAATTGAAACTTTTAAGCCTTTAAGTTTTTTGTAGTATTCAGGCATTTCACCATGTTTCTGAAATCCTTTTTCACCAATAATTGCTCCTAATATTCCAAGAAGTGAAGGTTTGTGAAGCATATTAAAAGTCAGATAAATCGGATCATTGGTGTCAGGTTTCTTCAAAAAACCAAAATCCGATTTGATATTGATCGAAACTATTTTTTTCATAGTACGGTTATTTATCCCTGACAGGTTTTCAAAACCTGTCAGGTTTATATGAATCTACAAACTTTTAATTGATGCGTTTTGAGGAGCATTTTTTACCTCAATAGATGCTTGATTTAAACTGATTTCGATTGATTCGATTTCTGCGACATTTGCTTCAATAACCTTTTTCAATTCACTTAAGTCAAGTTGTACCTTACCATCTACTTTTTCCTTTTCCATCTTCATCAATTGTGTGAAGTTTGGAAGAACAAGCTTTGAGTCTGGTTTTAAAGTAACCCAAACCAATAATTCATTTTCGCAACCTGCTTTAGCTGCTGAATCATAATAAGTGACACCTTTTTGTAAAGCTTCTTTTAATTTAGTAATATCGTCAGTTGAAAGTTGTTTAGCGTCTGTTCCTGCGAGTTCTGTTATATCTTCCAAATTTTTCGGATTTACAGAGAAATGATGTATGTAATGTCCTTCGTGCAACCGGCTTTGCCGACCAAGTGTTGTTGCAGTATTGTCTTCACTGGCTTCATTTGGATTCCTAAACGGAGACATAATCTGTTCGGAATAGAAGTTGTTCTCATGCCAGATGTTTACACCATGAGTAATTTGAACCGGGCCATGAACAGAAATTGCAACATTATTGGTTTTAGATTTTTTAGCGAATGTTGCTCCAAATAAACGAATGTCGATACAGTTTAATAAATCTTTTGCAATAACTTTCCGGTCTTTTTCATCTTTATGTTCTGGAAAAGCCATAGAAAAAGCATCATCTAAACTGTAAGGAATAAATTCCTCGTTAAATCGTTTGAAATAGAAAACTCTTTCTGACAAGTAATTTTCTTTAATAAAGTTTTTAACAGCATATTTTAATGCCTTGTCAGTTGCATAAACAGTTCCATTAGGAAGTGTACGTGGTTGTCCTGAAAAATCAGCGTTATAGTTTGCATTAACTGCTTTTATTATCGCTGCACCAAAAATTCTTTTTGAATAAGTCATATTGATTAGTTTTTAATGATTATTGTTTTTTAAAAATTGATTCAGAAAAGTAACCTGCCAAAATTATTGGTAAATGTTCTTTCATATTTGAAATACTGGGAACATATCCCATAACTTCACTAAACAGTTTATCAAATTCATATTTGTTTGGGTACAAGGCAAACTTGTATTTGTACAGGTTAAAAGTATTTGCAATAGCTTGTTTAAACAAAATTGGTTCTGTCTTCTGTAAGAATGGTTCGAGTAGTGCATGTGAACGGTTAGCCGATTCACTTTGGATCAATAATTTCCAGATTACTTGCCCTGCTGCAAAAGCGAATTCGTCATCAGTTTCGATGTGAAGCGATTCGGTTTGGGCAATCTCCCGAAGCTTCGTTTGTAATTCAATGGTTTTATTTGCCATATTATTTGTTTTAAAATTGTTGTCAAAAAGTGGTTGTAAACCAAACCATAGGCTTAGTTTTTTTCGTATTTGTGTTGTTTTTTTTAACTCTTCATCATGTCGTAAGTCATCAAAGATGGAGTCCCTGAACATTTCATTTATCATAGCCATTGTAATCTCTTGTTGCTTTGATTTGTAAATAAAATTGTACCAAGCCCTTCGATATTTATAAAGAAGATTGTAAATTGCATCAGTTAACCCATAATCGGGTTTTATTTCTAAGTCGTCGAAATATTTTATCCACAGCGTACCTGCTTTGGTTTCCTGAATTAATTGTTTATTGAAAATAGGGTTCACAACCATGAACTGAAAATCAAATACGTTGTGTTCCTTGCTGTTGAAATAAACTGCTGGTTCTGTTCCAAATATTTCTTTTACTACGAAATCTTTTTCCGCTTTATCTTTTAATGTGTACTTAAAAACAGGCACAAAATCCAAATCAATGATTTGTTTTCTCTGGACAAACAAGAGATAGAAATTTTGCAAATTTGTTCTTCGAAGACTCAGTAGCGACCTAATTATCTCAGAATAACCAGCAACGCCATCATTATTGAAAAGCTTGACAACATCTGCATTCAGGTTAATTTCATCTTTGTCAACGAAAATTGGCAGTGGATTTGGAAGTTGTTTATTCTGGCTAAGTTGATAGAACTTCAACACCAATTGAGCATCTTCTCCATGTATGCGATAATTAAATTTAAAACTTGCTGATTGATGTTTGAGAAAACGTTTTTTGTCATTAAAAGTATTTAAACTATCGCTCACCCCATAAATGATATCCTGAAATGTAGTGTTAAATTCAGCTTTATTAAAAACACTTTCACCTATATACTTTAAATAGGGCTTTTTATATCGTTCTATTGGCACCTCCTTTAGAAAAAAAACTATCACATAAGTATCTTTTAAATCATCAAAACCAATTTTGTCGATAAGTTCCCAAAAGTTTTCTATTAACCATGTTTTAAAAGCGTTAAACCAAACACTAGATTGTCCTTCTTCAATATAATCCTCAGCTTTCTTTAGGTATTGTTTAGAAAGTTCATTTAGAATACCTTCCTTACCAACGGTAGTCCCATCTTTACGTATTTTTTCGATGTTGTTGAGAATACCTTTCTTTGTAAATCCAACAGCATAAGGAGAACAAGTAACATTGAAAATCTTCAGGTTGGGATTAAATATTTTATTCTTATCAACAGGATTTGAAGCTTGTAATACTTTCCTGCATTTATCAAAAAAAGGAGTTAGGTCATCTTTTTTCGTAAAGATCCCAATATCTTCTTTCAGTATATTTTCATTTTCATCAACATTTTTCAGGATATATTTACCATCCTCCAGTCCTATATCCAGAGCAACGTAAATACCTTCCTTGAGTTTGGCTCCTTCTTCAAACAGATCGGGAGCTTGCTCTTCCAGTGTTTCCACAAATTGGCAGATTTCTTTAATCATATCATAAGCTATTAGTTATTACTTTTTTTGTCGGCTTAGTCAGCCATTCGTAGTCAATCGTTTTGTAAGTTTGTTTCATTTATTTTTCGTTTTACGCTATTCTTTCTTTCAATATTTATTCAATAGTAGCATTATTTACGATAAAAACCTTCAAGGTTTTGAAAACCTTGAAGGTTTTTATTCATTTTCATGTTCCTTTTTTGGCAATAAGCTCAGCACATCCAAATCCCTGTGAATTATTTTCGCCAAAACCGGCATAATAACCGGTTTTGATTAACTCAACCGGCGCTTTAAGGGCGAAATCAAACAGATAAGCTCTTATTTTTGATTCGCTGCTGCTTCCTTCTTTAATGGTAATAAGCTTTTTCTTGGGCTTGTTTATCAACGTCATACTACAACCCTCCGGTAATTCCGGCAGTGTTGCGGAATTTTCTTTTTCAAGAAAGGCATTATGCTTTCGTAAGAGGTTTTGCAATAGGAGGGGAGCAAACTGTTGGTCTTCCGGCGACAGGTATTCTGCAATGGCTTTATCATTTCGTATCATCATATTACTTTCTGCCATTGGCGACAGCGTACGAAAAGTCATCTTATCCTTAAAGGTTGGCTCGGGAAGTTTCTCAATACTGCTTATTTTGAATACGGTTACGTCGGGGAAGGTGCCCAGAAAGAATGACTGATCGTTGAATAAACCGATGATGAAGGGTTCGATGGCTTCTTTTGCTAAAAAGGAGATATACAAACTTACCGGCGACCCGTTTAATATCATTTTATCCTCCTGAATGATGTAGCCACCTTTGGCTGGTATCAGTTGCGAAAAAGTAAATAATTTGTAACGGTGTTTTTCATAATCATACCCTTTTTGATGCAACCAGGTGGCAAACGCATTATCACCTTTAAATAAGGTATTATATATAAACGACGATAAACCATACTGGTAATTGAATGGGATAGACAAATGCTTTTGTTTGGGACTGGATAACGCTGGTTGTAAGGAGAGTTTGAAGCGCATAGTATAATTTTTTAAAAAATGACTTATTTGTTATAAACCTGCCAGGTTTCCGAAACCTGTCTGGTTTACACCTCAAAATTAATAATTTATTTAATCATCGAGTTTATTTCAATTATTTTTTAAGTAATTTCTTAATATAAAGTTGCACACCTGTCAGGTTTATTGATGCAAAGAAAATATCACCCTTTGACAATTAATGACAATGATTAAATTTTCATTAAATTTATTTTCTTTCGCAGGAAATCTTTGAAATTTTCATTTTCGATAACTTCCAACTGATCGAAAAGTCCGAGGACAAAGCGACCTGCGCCCTCGAAACTGCAAACCGGAGCTTCAAACAAAAAGTTGTCGCCGAGCGTTTGTATAAAATTTTTGGCCAAAGGATATTCTTCAATAAGCAGGTTGTGTGCGCGTATGCCCAATTTAAGTTTGATGGTTTGTTGTTCGGTACCTGCTATGCGGAATACATCGGTAAAAATTTCCTGATGTTTGCTTTCATATTCCCAACCCTGATCGAGTATGCTTACTGAATTAATACGCGATACTTTAAATTGTTTATTACATTGTTTTTCGTTTTCGTAGCACCAGACGGAGAAATAGTTGGTGGTAAAATCAAAAGGTTCGACAAGGCGTGTACTCACATTATGGCTGTTTGCTGAACTGTAATCGTTAAGCAGAACCTGTTTTTTCTGACGGATGGCTTCGCAGATTTTTATGATGTTTTCCGACTTCTCGGGACTGAATATTGCATAGGGAACCATCTTATTGTTGTAGAGAGAATACAATTTCATGGTAAGGCTTTCTTTGAGCGCTCCGTCGAAATCAATGGAATGGATGGCGCGCGAAAGCAACTCCGACTCTTCGGCAGAGAAATGCAGCAAATCGGACAACTTTTTACCTTTTTCAAATTCGGTGATACGGAAATATCCGTCTTCGTTGTTTATCACATATCCGCAATCCTTAAACGTTTGGATATACCGGTAAATGGTGCGTTCGCTACATCCCATATCATTGGCTAATTCAGCAAGGGTTTTGCCAAAAGGTCTACCCATCCGGATAAGAAGTAGCAATAATCTTTCTAATTTTGCTTGTTCAAACATATTTTATTTTTTTGGTTAACCCTGACAGGATTTTAAACCCTGTCAGGGTTATAAATTAAACTGCTAATAATTTATGTTGTTCATGTTTCATATTCGGAAACAATCAAAAAAATATTATTCCATTGTGAATTTAATAAAGACGTAGCGGCTTGTCTTTATTTTTTAGTTATCAGTGCATTACAACAAACGTATCTTTTCCGGGAGGGTACAACTGATATGTATCGAAACAAGGCGTTAAATATACCAAAAAATAGTACAAAAAAATTTTATATCGATTTTTTTTAGTTGGAAGTAAAAAAAATTCAAGATGACCTGACAGCGCCGTCAGGCCTGTCAGCGTCAGATTTATTTATGGATGGATCTAATAATAATATTGTGGTTTATCGTGTTTGATGAAGGTGCCATTATCGAGTTCGCTGAAAGCTTCATCCAATTCTTCATTTGTGTTCATAACAATGGGGCCACCCCAGGCCACGGGTTCGTTAAGCGGTTTGCCGGCGATAAGGAAAAATCTTGCCCCTTTATTGCCTGCTTTCACCAGCACTTCATCATAGTCACTATCCTTTGATGAAGAGGCTGACATCAGTATGGCACAGGCTTTCTCTTCAAAATCAACCAAGGCTTCATCTGCGGCTAACGTACCATCAATCAGGTAAATGAATAATGTCTGATCGTTGGAGGTTGCCTGATAACGCCAAATGGAATCGGGTTCCAGGGCAACATCCAGGTACTGGACTTTTATGTATTCACCTTTCACCGCCCCGTGACGGTTACTGTAGCTTCCGGACAATACCCTGACTGTAGCGTTCGCTTCCTGAATCAACGAAACATCTTCTTTCTTAATATCACGATAGGCGGGTTGCGTCATCTTTTCTTTTTGCGGAAGGTTGATCCAAAGCTGACAACCCAGCATCCTTTCGGAAGCCATAGGCATTTCCTGGTGAATAATGCCGGACCCGGCTGTCATCCACTGGCATTGAAGATCTCTTATGAATCCCTTGTTGCCTAAGCTGTCGCCATGCTCGATTTCGCCCAACAACAGATAGGTAACCGTTTCGATTCCGCGATGGGGATGCCATGGAAATCCTTTGATGTAATCCCTGGGATCGGTTGAATCAAAACCGTCCAACATTAAAAACGGGTCAAAATTCTTAACGGTTCTTAATCCCAAAACCCTGCGCAAGTGAACCCCGGCTCCGTCAACAGCGTGCTGTCCTCTTACAATTTGTGTGCATCTTCTTCTGGACATCGTTTTTAAATATTAGGTAAATGACTTGTTATGATAAAAACATCCCCTCCCATCGTCAGGTGGCTATGTCTGATTATTGCCCTTTATGGATTATAATCAAAAAGTAAAAATACTCATTTTTTATAAGCTGTCTTAAGTTTTTTTATCGAGCGGTGAAATTTAGCCCTGACAGGGTTTAAAACCCTGTCAGGGCTTTTTAATTATTTCACAGCCTGGGCTATTTTAAATAAATCTTCATTGCTTGGTATAATCGTCAGACTTGCAAAATCGCATTTCCATTTATTATCCATGTTATAAAAATGGAGGATGTGGCGAACAGGAATTTTTTTACTCCAATCCATAAAAAACTGGTCAACAACAATAGCCGAACTTCCGTTTTTACTGAAATGGATTTCGCGTTTATCGACAGTTAGTTTTGCCGAAGCTGTATCGGCAATCTTTTTGCTCATCAGTCCGGAATACGTTTGCTTATCCCAGAATTCTTTGGGATCGGTGCCTAAATAAAGGCCGTCATCCGTCAGTAAAGACATAAACAGCGTAGTGTCTTTGGCATTATACGCTAAATAAATGCTGTCCAATATACCGGTAACTTGCTGTTTAGCTGTAGCCGCATCAAAAGGGACAGTCTTTGTTTTGGGTTGGCAGGCTGTAATGATTACCGCAACCACGAACATTGCATAAGTAAGTTTTTTCATTTTTGGTTTCATTTTAGGGTTTATAATTGTTTTGTATCTTCATAGCCCTGACAGGGTTCCAAACCCTGTCAGGGCTGAAAATTATAACTCCAACCATTTTTCAATCTCTTCCACTTCCACCTTTTTGTTGTGCATATATTTAAAATTGGCTTCATCATCAAACCATCCTATCACGACATCGCGTTTCAGTTTGGTTGGTTTTACCGAGATGCAGCTTAGATAACTGCTCCATGGATACTCCATCGGATGTTCACAAAACCCATGATGGATTGGGTTATTATGGATGTATAGAAGAACCTGTTTTAAATAGTCCTCGCTTTCTATAAGCTTTCGTTTAAATGGCCGTTCGAAAAGATTACCATGACGTTGATAGCGTTTGTTAAATGCCTGGGCATATGAATTGAATAATTTGGAAAAGTAAAGTGATGGGGTACTAACCCTGACAGGGTTTGAAACCCTGTCAGGGTTAATCTCCTCTTCCTCTTTGATCCTTACCAGAAAATGAAAGTGATTTGGCATCAACACCCATGCAAATGTATCAGCTGCTTGGGAAATATACTTGTCATACAATCCAAGAAAGTATTCGTAATTGCCTTGTTCTTTGAAAAGGTTACAGCTATTGATTCCGCGATTGTAGATGTGGTAATAATTTCCGTTTATCAGTGGTTCAATTTGTTGCATGAGGTGGTTGTTTTATTTTGAAGCCCTGACAGGGTTCCAAACCCTGTCAGGGCTAACCGCTATACATAATTACTCTGCAGCATCTCGGCAATGGAACTGTCCATTTGTTCCTTTCGACGTATTTCGTCGAACAGCGACAGCAGATCATTTACTTTCAGCCGTTTTTTCTCTTCGGCTTCAAAATCGTAGGCTATTTTCCCGTTATGCATCATGATGATGCGGTTTCCAAGGTTTACGGCTTGCTGCATGGAATGGGTAACCATGAGCGTGGTCAGGTGGTCGCGCTGGATTATTTCCTCGGTAAGCTGAATCACCTTGTTGGCCGTCTTCGGGTCGAGGGCGGCGGTATGTTCATCCAGAAGCAGGAGTTTCGGTTTCCGCCAGGTAGCCATCAGCAGGGTGAGCGCCTGGCGTTGTCCGCCCGACAATTTTCCGATGGGATTATCGAGCCTTTCTTCCAGACCCATATTCAGACTTTTAATCTTTTCGCGGTATTGCGACAACGTCCGGACATGCAATGCCCAGCCCAATCCGCGTCCCAGGCCCCGTCTTGATGCTAATGAAATATTTTCGGCTATGGACATGTCGGGAGCCGTTCCGCTGAAAGGATTCTGAAAGACCCTTCCGATGTATTTTGCCCGCTGATGTTCGTGCCAGCGGGTGATGTCGGTCCCGTCGAGGACGATTGAACCCTTGTCGGGGATAAAGTTTCCGGCAAGGGCATTCAGCAGGGTGGATTTGCCCGAACCATTGGTTCCGAGTACGGTTACAAAACTGCCTTCGTCTATTGTCAAACTTACATTATCCAACGCTTTTACCTCATTGGGGGTGTTTGGATTGAAGGTAATACTTATATTTTTAATCTCGAGCATGACGTTTTATTTTAAAGATGTTTGAGCTTTTGCCTTTTCTATTTATTAGATTTTTTTTGACCCCTCCGTTAGGTAAGCATCTGTTTTTTAGTGTTTATCCGCCCTCCCCTAATTAGGGGAGGGTTGGGGTGGGGTCCAGAAATATCAACTTTTATTTGTTATTAATTTGTTAATCATTGGTTAAAGATTTAAATCAATAAATATCATTTTCAGTTTGCAGGACATTGTTTTTTTGCCTTTTTCATTTTTATTTTTCCAAGAATATAAGGTAGGGTAAGTGCGATGAAAACGAACAGGGCAGTGATGAGTTTTAAATCGTTGGGATTCATTCCCCAGCGTAAGGCGATAGCCACCAGCAGTCGGAACACCACCGAACCCATGATGGTTCCGGTGATCAGAAAACCGAGGCTTTTGTCGTTGAGCAGGGCTTCGCCAATGATGACGCTTGCCAAACCCCAGACCAACATCCCGATGCCCATCTGTACGTCGGCAAATCCCTGGTATTGCGCAAGCAAAGCACCGGATAAGGCAATCAATCCGTTGGAAAGCGCCAGCCCGAAGACGATCATTCCGTTGGTGCTGACGCCCAAAGCACGTATCATCTGGGCATTGTTGCCGGTAGCCCGCATGGCGGTTCCGATATTGGTTTTGAAAAACAGATAGAGCAGAATCCCGGTGATCAATACGATGGTGAAAATACAAACGAGTGCGCTGATGTCCTTCGAAGGAACCATCCAGCCGGCAATATTCAATTCGGCAGGCATACGGAAGATGCTCCCGAGCATTTTTTCAAAATAAGTGATCAGCGAAGTTTCGGTTAACAGCGGAACGTTGCTTTTGCCCATCACGTGGAGATTGACGGAATATAATGCCGTCATGACCAGGATTCCGGCAAGCAAGCTGTTTATTTTGAATTTTGTTTGTAAAATTCCTGTTACGGCTCCTGCCGCCATTCCGCCCAAAAATGCAATAAGCGTGGCAAGCAACGGCGACACTCCGGCTACGATGAGCGCTGCGGCGATGGCTGCCCCGAAGGTTACGGAACCTTCGGCGGTGATGTCGGCGGAATTAAATATTTTGAAACTGATGAAAATACCAAGGGCAAGAATAGCTAAGATGAGTCCGATGGTAAATGAACCGATGAGTAGTGTCATGTTTCCTCCTGTTTTTTAAAATTCGTTGATTTTTCCTATCCAGCAAAGTCCCTGAACGAATTCACTTTCGCCCGTGCCTACCAGCTCCCGTTCGTCGTTCACCAGATGCACAATCTGATGTAGCTGGCTGTTTTCAAACAAATCCGCCAGCGTTTCATGCAGATCAATCTTGTTTTTTTTCAAAACATGGAAAGGAAAGATGGCCGCATGGAAATGTCCGTTGATATCCTGACCTTTGGAAAGGGAACGTGTAAACGCCTTTGCGTTGTCAGATGTTGATTTTGTTGCCAGTCCGGCGGTTATGGCCAGCGTTCCGTGATGTGCCGGCTCGGTGGTGAAATAAAGCTGTTGACGCACTTCCGGGAAGGAAAATGGCGAAAAACCTTTGGGGTTTGCAATGGGCGACTGGTTAAGGGTAGCTCCGATGATTCCTGAAGTTTCGGCAAACATCAGCATACCGAAATTTTCCATTTTTAATGTTTCTGAAAGCGAAGAAACGAGTTGGCTTAACGGCAGGGTCTCGCCCGGTAGACAATCGAAGCGGATAAGATGTGAAAATTCGCCTTCGAAAAGCAACCCGTAAAGCATCTTGATTTCCGGCACCAGGCCTCCGGTCTTTATCATATAATCCGGCTTGTTGGTTCCGTCGGTAGGCTGGTAGCCCACTACGTTCCCCAGTCCGATACATTCCCCGAAACGGTTGCGGCAGTCTTCAAAATCGTTTCCGATGGCTCCCAATCCTACGCCATAACTGTTTCCGTAAAATTTCACCGGAACGCAGTCTTTTTCGGTAAACGAAGACTGGTTTATTGCCGGCGGGTTTCCGACAAGGGTAAGTTTAAGCAAGACATCGGTTTGCAATTCGGTAATCTCAAAGTTTGCCTTTCCGTTCGAAAATTTTGTAACAGCAATTTTTTCGTCAGAAGCCTTTGTTTCTCCTGGTTTTTCAAAAAGATCGTTCAGTCCGACCATCGAAAAAACCTGTTTTACATTTTCCGATGCTTCGGAAATGGAAAGAGAGCCATTGATGCCCTTAAGCTGTTTGTAGTATTTGATAAACAGGCGGATTCCAATGGAACTGATGTAATTTACATCGCTCAGATTGAAGCTGATGTGGTAATTTCCTGCACGGATTTCTTCTTCGAGGCAACTGCCCAGATGATCGGCCCAGTAAGCATCAATACGTCCGGCAAGTTTCAGCTCCAGCGTATGGTCGTGGGCTATTTTTTGTATGTCGAGGTTTTTTTCCATCTTTCTTTTATTTCTTTATGATTTGAGCCGCACTTTTTTTCATGTCTTTCTGGAATTTGATACGGTATAAGTCTGCGGCTTTTTGATTAAGTATGATTTCCGATTTGCTGACGTAGCGGAAAGGAATGTCGGCAGCACGTTTCCCGTTAAGGATAGTTACGGCCATGCGCACGGCATCTTTCCCACCCTGAACGTAGTTGCGGGCAACAACGGCTACCGCACCATCCGTAGCCTGCTCGCTTACAAAACCGAAAACGGGTATTTTCGCTTTATGTCCCGCCTGGATAATGCTGGCAAAGGAACCCGACGTCAGGTTATCAATAATTTGACAAATAGCGTCAATATTTTTGGTGGCAAGGGATAAGGCAGCATCCATCACTTCGGAAGAAGTGCTTACCGGAACGCCGATGACTTCGACATTCTGTTGTTTTGCCATTTTTTGGAATGTTTTAAAATTCACCACCGAATTCACTTCTCCGGGCGTATATAGCGTACCAACGCGTTTTAACTTAGGCATGATATTTTTAAAACATTCGATGCCACCCTTATAATTTCCCATGGTGGATATTCCGGTGATGTTTGACTGGTGCACCTCAAAACTTTTTCCTGCACCGGCGGCTACGGGATCGGCAACGCAGGTGAAAACTACCGGGATGTTTTTAATTTTTTTGGAAATCACCTGCAGGGTAGGAGTGGAGGTTACAAAAATCAAATCATAGTTGCCATCGGCTACGTTATCAATGATATTATTCAATGTGGCAAGGTCGCCCTGTGCATTTTGGATGGAAATCTCAAAATCCCTGCCTTTTTCCAGACCAACCTCTTTCAACCCGTCCAGAATACCTTTCATCGAACTTTCGGAAATTGGAGCGTCGTTATACATAATCAATGCCAGCTTCAGCTTTTTGTTGGGTTTAAATTCTGATATTCCGTAATCGGCAAGCCGGAGCACTTTTGCCGGCACTTTTAATCCCAATTGCTTTATTTTCTCATGATTAATGATAATGTCCTTTTCAACAAAATTTTCGATGGGAATGTCCTTCGGATTTGCACCGAGAAGAACCTGGGCTGTCATGGTTGCCGAATGGAAACCAGTGCTGTACCAGCCAACTCCCACCGCTGCCGTAGCGCCTTTGGCAACCATTTCCTGATCGTTCACAACCAAAGGCAAACGGGCTTTATCGGTATTTTTGACAATACCGTCAATGGCCTGGATAGCAGTATTATCACCGGTAACCCAAACTACCTGAATGTCTTTCGATACCAAAACCTGGGCAGCCTGGAACACCTCGTTGGTGTTGGTAACGGTTATTTCTTCCAGTTTTATTCCTCTTTTTTTAAGTATTTTCCGGGCTTCTTCTATCACTTTCCTGGAGTTGGATTCCGAGGAGTTGTAAAGCGTTCCGATAGATTTTACGCCGGGAACCAATTGCTGAATGAAGTCAAAAGTTTCTTCAATAGGCGGAAAAGAACCTACTCCGGTAACATGCGGCAGATGGTCGGTAGCGCTTTTGCCGGCTCCAGCCGATAGCGGATCATAACAATAGGTAAAGATTACCGGTTTGTTCTTTACGGCTTTAAACGAACCCTGGATGACTGGCGTGGACGTAGGGAAAATCAAGTCTATATCCTGATTATCCAGATTTTGCAGAAGCGACGGAATATTAGCAATTTCGGCATTGCAATGAGCCATCACAATCTTCAGATTGCTGTCTTTTACAAATCCCAGTTGCCGCATTCCTTCATAAAAACCCTTCATCACATTGTCAAAGCCTTCTTCGGGAGCAAAATAGGCTACACCTATTTTATAAATCTTGCCAACTTCAGGCTTTATTTCCTGGTTTCTTGCTACATTATTTTTTCGGGTTTTCCCGGGATGGCGGTTATGTTTGTCGGCATACAATAAGATACCGGCAATTAAGACAATAACAGCCAAACCCTTGTATATCTGTTTGAGATCGTAAAATAATTTCATAGGCAAAAAATTTAATAATCGATGAGGTAGTTAGCATTTTAAAAACAACCGATAAAATTAAAATTATTTTTTGTTTGATGTAATGAAATCGATTAATTTTTAGAAAACCATATAATTAACAGAAACAAAAGCGATTATAATTAGTTAGATAATGCTTTGCTACATAGCAACCCGAATAATCGGGCAAATATTTTATAAATTTAAAACATTTTATTGCAACGATGGTCTATTGTTCAGATATTATTTCGTATTTTTATTGCTGATTTACAATCCGGAAAATCCGGGAACCTAAAAATGGCATAAAATAATTAAAATGAATGCACTACAAATATTTTCTATTGGTATAGAACTACTAATTGCGATTTTGGGTATTTTGCTTTTGGTGAGAAAAAGGAAACCGTATGGCTGGAAAATCACCCTGACCTTTTTAATTTATGTTTTTTATGATTTAGCTCATTTATATAATTTTACAAATTCCGAAACCTTGCTTTCCGCACTTTTTACCGTAGCTTCTTTATCTGCATTGTGGGCGGTTTTGGATATTTATAAAGAGAAAAAGGTAATTTTCAAAAAGAAGACCAAAACTCGTAGATAATTCTGTAAATTTATTTGAAATCAAACAATTAATATTATTTTATAAACTATTAACAAGGAAATGATTATGGAAACAATTAGTAAAAATTTATTACTCGAGCTTCTGTCGAACCAGGAACTGAAAAAAGACTTTCTGAAAGATCCTAAAAAAGTATTGAAAGACAAAGGAATTAAGGTGGATGAAAGCGTGAACTATAAGGTTGTTGAAGATACGCCAACAACTAAACACGTGGTTATTCCTTATCTTGATCCGATTGACCCGGATAAACTCGAAGATTTTGAGAAAAGGTTATCCAAGATAATAATTATTTAATTTTTAAGTGATATGGAAACAGTAAAAAGCAAATTCATACTCGAACTTCTGTCGAATCAGGATATGAAAAAAGACTTTCTGAAAGATCCTAAAAAAGTACTGAAGGATAAGGGGTTCAAGGTAGATGAAAACGTAAATTATAAAGTTTTGGAGGATACTCCGACAACTAAACATGTGGTCATTCCTTTTCTTGATTCGGTAAACCCGGAAAAACTCGAGAATTTTGAGAAAAGATTTTCCAAATTAGTCATGTAATGATTATAATTTTAACAGAAACTGATTTATGAAAAAATTTTTACTCGACATTCTTTCGGATAAAGCATTGATGAATGATTTTAAAGCTAATCTTGAAAAGAGATTTTCAAAGGTATTTATGCTGTAAAACGTTTCGGAAAATTTCAATGGTTTTAAAATCAGTGTTTGTGAGTTATCCTAAATGGAATAATGAAGATATTATTTATTAATTCAATAAATTATACCGAATCTATTCTCGAAATATCTATGGGATTATTGTCGTTGGCTACCATTCTTAAGGCAAACGGCTATGATGTGGAAATTGTTGACCTGAACGAGCTTTATCTTAACGGTAAGCTTCCTGAAATGGATAAACCGGAAGTTCTTGACTGGTTCAGCAATTATATTATTGAGAAAAAAGGAGATATAATCGGCTTTTATACTTTATGTTCATTTTACCATAATGCAGTTTCTGTTGCTCAAAAGATTAAGAAAAATCAGCCGGGGGTTTCCGTTATTTTTGGTGGCCCCCAGGCAAGTCTTACTGCGACAGATTCTTTAAAGGCATTCCCGTGGATTGATTTTATTGCCGTCGGCGAATGTGAAACGACCATTCTTGATATCATTCATGCCCTTTCGGGAAAAAAACCGGTTGAACAAATTCACGGACTTGCTTACAGGCAAAACGGCGATGTGAAAATAAATCCGTCGCCTGCTTTGGTTAAAAATCTTGATGAACTTTTGCCTCCCGATTTTTCGTTGATCAGTTACATGAATAAGCTGAAATACATGAGCATAGATGTTGGACGCGGATGCCCTTTTTCGTGCCGGTTTTGTTCAACCAAAACCTTCTGGAAACAAAAATTCAGGATGAAGAGTGTGGACAGGATTATCAGCGAAATGGAAAATGTGTACCAGAAATTCGGGATAACCCATTTTCTGATGTCTCATGATATCTTTACGCTGAACAATAAGTACCTGAATGATTTCTGCAATCGTTTACTTGCTAAAAAGTTGCCATTTACCTGGAGCTGTTCGTCGCGTGCCGATACGCTCGACCCGGAAACGGCAAATCTGATGAAAAAATCCGGGTGCAATGCCGTTTTTATTGGAATTGAAACCGGTTCGCCAAGAATGCAAAAGCTTGTAAATAAGAATTTAGACCTGGAAAAAGCATGGAAGGTTGCACGCCAGGTTTCCCAGGCGGGCATACAGACAAAACTTGCTTTTATCTTTGGTTTTCCCGATGAAACGGAAGATGACCTGAAACAGACACTTTCCTTTATCATGCGTGCAATCCGGTTTGGCAGCGAAATAATCATTCTCAATCATTTCGTTATGCTCTCCGGCACGGAATATTATGAAAAATACAACCATCGTCTTACCTTCAATGAAATTGTTCCTGCCTGGTCCGACGGTTTTATTTTTGAGGAAACCAAACCGTTAATTTACCAGCATCCCGAAATATTTCCTCATTTTTTCCGCACGGAGTCGCATCTGTATTCCAAATACCTTTATCTCGATATATTTGTCAATTTTCTTTCTTATTTTTATAAGTTTGTCCCCGATACTTTTGATAACATTCTTTTATTTTACAAGGAGAATTTGAATGATTTATATCTTGATTTTGTTCACCATAATCCGGATTTTGGAATAAAATACCAGGATGTTAAATCCTATTTTCCGGAAATTGAAAATAATACATTTGCACTTTCATTTTTTAAATTAATGGATAAATATATTGGTAATCAAGATTTCGGAGAATCATCGTATCAAATCAGGGAGACATTTGATGTGGAAGTAAAATTGTATAAATACAGAATCAGTCTGCGACAGGAGATTTGTAATTAGTTGTTTTATAAATTAAAATTAGAACAAAATGATGACTGACATCAATCTTTCCTTTTTGAAAAAAATACACTGGGAAACTCTTATTTTCATTGTAATGGCGATTACGATAATGAGTTGCAACGGCAAAATGAAAAAAGAATCAAACTCAGGCATAAAGTCCGGGATTGCTACATCCGGCAATGCTGGCAAATTGCGGGAAGTTACCTTTTTGCCATATTGGGTTACCAATGCCCAGTTTGCCGGGTACTATGTAGCTCAGGAAATGGGTATTTATAAAAAGTATGGTATCGATCTTAAAATCATTCCTTACCAGCCATTTATCACTTCCACGGATTTAATCAAGGACGGCAAAACCGATTTTGCAGCATTGTGGCTTGTAAACGCCCTTGAACTGGAGGCTTCGGGAGCCGATATTGTAAATATTGCCCAGCTTTCTTCCCGCTCATCGCTGATGCTTGTAACTAAAAAGAAAAGCGGAATCAAAACCCTGAAAGACATGAACGGCAAAAGAGCCGGAATCTGGAGCGGTTTCGAGCTTCAACCCAAAGCGCTGTTCAGTAAATATCATCTTGATGTTAAAATAGTTCCGATAGGTAGCACCAATAATCTGTTTCTGATGGATGGGGTGGAAATTACCAATGCCAACTGGTTCGACGAATATCATTCCATCATCAATTCCGGTTTTAATCCCGACGAACTGAATACCTTTTTCTTTGCCGATTATGGATTGAATTTTCTGGAAGATGGAATTTATTGTTTATCAGATAAATTAAAAAATGATCCCAAGCTATGTGCTGATTTTGTTAATGCTACGCTCGAAGGCTGGATGTATGCTTTCAATAATCCGGATAAAGCCATTGATATTGTTGTAAATTATGCTCAAAAAGCCAAACTGCCGGCAAACCGCATTCATCAGCGGTGGATGCTCGACCGGTATAAAGATTTATACATCCCGAAAGGAAAAACAGCCATCAATACTGCACTTTCGGAGAAGGATTATCATTTTGTTGCCAATGTGCTAAAACAAAGTGGATTGATAAAACAGGTGCCATCGTACAATAATTTCTATCAGCCGGTTAAACGCTGATAAGATTCATGAAAAATTAAACAGTGCCACAGATGAAGAATCAAAAAGAAGAAAAAGGGTTAGCATTCAAGCTGATTTTATTTATTTTTACCAGCGTTGCCATTATTTTTTCCGCCATTTTTCTGTATAATTATAACATTTCGAGGAAAATTGTAGAGCGAAACCTGAAATTGAGTGCCGAAAATCTCACTGTTTCCACCGTTTCAAAAGTGGATAAAGTGTTAAGTTCCATTCAGAAAATACCGGATAATTTTTCGAAAATAATCGAGTCGAAAGATTATTCGAAAGAGGAAATGATTAAAATTTTACGGCAGGAAGTGGAAAATAATCCTGAAATTTATGGATGTGCCTTAGCCTTTGAGCCATACTATTACAGCGCAAACCAAAAATATTGCTCTCCGTATTTCTATCGTAAAGCCGGTAAAATAGAATTCAAATACATTGGTGATGATAAGTATGATTATTTCACCATGGACTGGTATCAGATACCCAGGGAATTAAATCATCCGGTGTGGAGCGAACCCTATTACGACGAAGGGGCGGGCGATGCCGTAATGTCCACCTATTCTGTTCCGCTTTACCGCGAAAAAAACGGGAAGAAACAATTCATCGGCATTCTTACGGCCGATGTTTCTCTCAACTGGTTGCAGGATAATATCAATGCTATAAAAGTGTACCAATCGGGTTACGGATTTGTGGTATCGTCCAACGGAACCATTGTTACGCATCCCAAGAAGAAACTTATCATGAATGAAACGATTTTCAGCATAGCCGATGCCCAGAAATCGCCACGTCTGCGCGAAATTGGCCGTAACATGATTCATGGTAAAACAAGCTTTGCCGAGTTGGAATACAAGAATATAACAACCGGTAAGCTGAGTTGGATAGCCTATGCGCCGGTTCCGCTCAACGGCTGGTCTATCGGCATTGTTTTTCCGGTGGATGAACTGATGGCTGATGTAAATAATCTTTTTATCAATGTGCTGTGTCTTGGAGCCGGTGGTTTGCTCATCATCTTGTTTGTTATCATTTTTATTTCGCGATCCATCACCAGCCCTTTGAGGCGGCTTACCGATGCTGCTGGGAAATTTGCCCAGGGCGATTTTGATGTTGAACTGCCGCAGATTAATTCCAAAGACGAAATTGGCAGACTGAACACTTCGTTCATCTACATGCAAAACGCATTGGCTTCTACCATCAACGATCTGAAGGATGCCTCCGAAAAGCTCAGAATATCTAACGAAAAATTAGAAGAATACAACCGTACCCTTGAACAAAAAGTGGATGCCCGTACGGCTGAGTTGAAAGATAAAAACAAAGAACTGGATTCCGCTTTTAATAATGTGAAGACGCTGAGCGAAATCGGGAAGAAGATAACATCCACCTTAAATATAGAAGATATTCAGGATATCGTTTACGATAATGTAAATTCGCTGCTGGATGCCACCAGTTTTCTGATTATGATTTACAACGAAAAGGACCGGAAGCTGGAATGCAAACTTTCGATGGAAAAAGGAGAAAAGCTTCCGTCGTTTGAAGTTTCGATGGAGGAGAAAAACCGCTTTGCCGTTTGGTGTGTGGACAATGCCGCTCCTCTTTTTATGAATGATGTTGAAAACGAATACATGCAATATGTTCCCAACCGGGCAAAACCCAAGGCCGGCGAAACGGTAGCTTCCCTTATTTATCTTCCAATGATGATAGAAAACCGTATTGTCGGAGTGATTTCGGTTCAGAGTTTCCGCAAAAATGCTTATAATCAATATCAGTTTGACATGCTTGGCAACTTGGCAAACTATGTAGCCATTGCTTTTGATAATGCCGTTGCCTACGAAAAAATCAACAGGGCAAATGCCGAACTGAAAGCAGCCCAGGCGCAGTTGGTACAGTCGGAAAAGATGGCATCTCTCGGTCAGCTTACCGCCGGCATCGCCCATGAGATAAAGAATCCGCTGAATTTTGTAAACAACTTTGCCGAACTTACCGTTGACCTTGCCAAAGAACTTACGGAAGAAATAGACAAACTTTCGGACAGGTTTTCGCAGGAAGATAATGAATATTTGAAGGAAATTATCGGTGATATTCATTCCAATGCAATAAAAATCAACGAACATGGAAAACGTGCCGACAGCATCGTGAAAGGAATGTTGCTTCATTCGCGGGGAAAAACCGGCGACAAGCAGCCTACCGATGTAAATGCCGTGCTCGCCGAATACGTCAATCTTGGCTATCATGGCATGCGGGCGCAGGATTCTAATTTCAATATAAAAATTGATGCCGAGTACGACAGTACCATCGGAATGATTAATATTGTTCCGCAGGACATCAGCCGGGTATTTCTGAATATTATCAATAATGCCTGCTATTCAACCAATCAAAAGAAGAAAGAGTTAAAAGATGCTTATTTTCCTATTTTGCAGGTTCGCACCAAAAATCTGGGCGACAAGGTGGAAATTCGCATACGCGATAATGGGAAAGGCATCCCGCAGGAGATACTCGATAAAATCTTCAATCCTTTCTTTACTACCAAGCCGGCAGGCCAGGGTACAGGATTAGGATTGTCGCTAAGTTTTGATATTGTAGTGCAGGAACACCAGGGCGAAATGAAGGTAGAATCGAAGGATGGTGAGTTTGCCGAATTTATCATCACCATTCCCGGAAATTTAATTTAGAAACAATAATAATATTTTTAAAATAAACAGCTTATATGGATTCTCAGATTAATGTGAAAATAATGGTAGTGGATGACGAGGTGGACCTCGAGCCTTTGATCCGGCAGAAATTTCGTCGTCAGATACGGAGCAATGAATACGATTTTGTTTTTGCCCACAACGGATTGGAAGCGTTGGCCAAACTGATAGAACATCCCGACATAGGAGTTATTTTATCGGACATCAATATGCCTGAAATGGACGGACTAACGCTTCTTATGAAATTAAAGGAACTGAAAAATCCTTCGTTGAAAACCGTTATCGTGTCGGCTTACGGCGATATGGAAAACATACGCACAGCCATGAACCGCGGCGCTTTCGATTTCCTTACCAAACCCATCAACTTTGCAGACCTGGAAATCACGATAAACAAAACACTTGATGAGATACGACTTCAGCGCAAGGCAATGAAGGAACACGACCAGTTGATTTCCATCCAGCAGGATTTGAATGTGGCACGCGAAATTCAGCAGGCCATACTTCCCAAGGTATTTCCTCCTTTTCCCGGAAGGAAGGAGTTTGATGTTTATGCTTCCATGACAGCGGCCAAGGAAGTGGGCGGTGATTTCTACGACTTTTTCATGATTGATAACGACCGTCTGGGCTTTGTTATCGGTGATGTGTCGGGCAAAGGAATACCCGCCGCTATTTTTATGGCGGTAAGCCGTACGCTTATCCGTGCCACCGGGCTGAAAGGTATGACTACCGGCGAATGTTTGCATTATGTAAACAACCTGCTTTGCAACGAGAGTGTTTCGTGTATGTTTGTTACCGTTTTTTATGGTATCCTGAACATGAAATCAGGCGAACTGGAATATTCCAATGCCGGCCATAACCCGCCATATTTGATGAAAAACAATGATTCCATTCAGAAATTAGAATCTACCGGCGATACGGTGCTTGGATGTTTTGAAAACCGTCAGTTTACTTCCCGGAAAATCCAGTTGAATCCCAACGACGATCTTATCCTTTATACCGATGGCGTTACCGAAGCATTTAATCGCGAAGGTGAAGAATATGGAGATGAACGTCTCGGGAAATTGCTTGCTTCGATGCAAAATCTAACTGCCAGCGACATCGTTACTACCATTGCCGACGATGTAAACCTTTTTGCTCAGGGCGTTTCCCAATCGGATGATATTACGCTGTTTTCGTTAAAGTATTTTGGTTAAAAATTCTATAACTTTGCCGTATGCTTGAAAAAAACATAACCATTATCAACCAGGTGGAGCAACTGGAAGAGCTTGCCGGGATTCTGGAAACCGTTTCTGAGGAATGGGATATTCCGATGAAGGTTTCCCTGAATCTGAATCTTGTTTTGGAGGAATTGATAACCAATATTATCTTTTATGGCTATGACGATAAAAACGAACACCAGATTTATATTCGTTTGTATAAAAAGGATAACGAAATCGGAATTCAGATAGAAGATGACGGAAAGGAATTTAACCCGTTGCTTGTTGCCGAACCGGATATGGATCAATCCATCGAAAACCGGAAAATCGGCGGGCTGGGCATCCACTTTGTCCGTAAAATAATGGATGGCATGAATTACCGGCATTCGGACGGCAAAAACATTTTAACACTTACAAAAAACATTGCATAAACTAATTAAATCAGAATAAAAATGGATTTGAAAGAAAGTAAACAAGGGAATTTTTTGATAATTAACTTAACCGGACGCCTCGACACGTCCAACTACGGAGACCTGGAAAAAAAGCTGCTCGGATTTATTGAAAAAGGGGAGAAGGAGATCGTGGTTAATTGTTCCGATTTGGTTTATATCAGCAGCTCAGGATTGAGGGTATTGCTGATGGCGCTGAAAAAGGTTACCGCTGCCGGAGGTAAATTTCATCTTTGCTGTTTGCAGAATAATATCAGGGAAATCTTCGGAATTGCCGGATTTACTTCCATCTTTAGTCTTTTCGATACCCTTGAAGATGCCATAAAGTAAAATCCGATGGCTATGGATGCGATGAGTGCCGAACCGAGAATTACTCTTCCTTTTGATGTTACATCCGAAGGAAGAGCTGAATCTTTTGTGCGGGAATGGTGCAAAAAATCGCAGATCGAAGACAAAATACTATTTCACCTGGTGTTTGCCGTCAACGAACTGGTGGACGGCATCATCAACCTGGGAAAAACGCTGAACATTGATGGGAACATTGATCTGGAAGCCATCCCGTATTCACGTCATCTTTCCATCCGTATCACTTTTCCGCAGGACATCCCTTTAGACCCTACGTTTAACCACAACGATGGTTTTCTGGAAGAGTTTCCCGAAATGACCATCTCGCCCGACATCTTCTGGCATCATGTATTACTGAACTGGGTGGATAAAGCATCCTGGTTTAAAAAAGGGAAAAAGATTACCATTGAACTTACCCAGTATGCCCGCGACGAGAACCGTGCCGGAGAACTCTATTTCCTGAGCATTCGTCCCCGGCTTCCGGAATCTTTGAAGATAAGTTATGGTAAAAACGACGTCATCATTGCCCGTTCCGCCGAACAGGAATCGGTGATGAGGCTCAGCCCCAAGTCGGCATTTATACTCCGGGCCGCAGGCGACAATACTCCCATGCGTGATATTTATTACGCTTTTGTCAATGAATTCGGGATGGTGCATCCGTTAGCTTTCGGCAAGATAGTGGAAGATTTAATCCAGAAGGAACTGCTGATTACCGGCGACAAGCTGATCAAAAAAAGGAAAAACAACGCTTTCCTTTCCGCTTTGCGCAAAGTGATAAAACTGCGGTATTCTTTTCCCAATCCCGATAAAATTCTTGGGATGATCAACCGTAAAGCGGGTGCGCTCTGGAGCAACAAGGCTTTGTATGTTTACGTAGCCTTCATCGTTTTATCCGCCTTTATTTTTATCCTTAACGGAAATAAGATAAGCGGCGCTTTTCATAATTTTTATGCCAATGGCATTCATTTCAGTGTGCGAAACCTCATCATTTTCTATATTTTTTATAACCTGATGATCGTTATTCATGAATTGTCGCATGGGATAATGTGCAAACGTTTTGGCGGCGAAGTGCACGAGATGGGCATCATGGTTTATTTCGGAACGGTTTGCCCTTTTGTGGATACCACCGATACCTGGATGCTTCCCGGTAAATGGCAAAAAGTATGGGTTTCGTTTGCCGGACCTTTTTCTACAATAACCTTTGCGTGCATCGAAGGACTTCTGTTTCTATTGTTTTACCAGACCCCTGATCTGGCTTTTGTTTTCGGGGCATTGTTCTCTCTGCATTTCCTTTCGTTTTTCGTCAACCTGTTTCCGTGGATAGAAACCGATGGTTATTACATCGTGATGGACTTATTCAACCTGCCCAACCTCCGAAAGAATGCCTATGCTTTCCTGGGCAACCGGGTAAAGAACCTGTTTAAACGTACCCCGCCACCGGCCATTACCCGGCGCGAAAAGATGATCTATCTTACCTATGCGCTGTCGGCTCCCGTCTTTATTATCTTTTTCCTGTTTATCCCTTTAATTCTCCGCTTGTGGTCCAAAATAAAAGAGATGCCGGCTTACCTTTCCGTGTTGCTTATCACCTTGCTTGTGGTTATCTTTTTCGAACGGCTGATAAAAAGCGCTGTCCGCTGGTACCGCAAAACGCATTTGGTGCCGATGGATTTGAAAAGATAGGTAAGAAAAAACCCTCAAGGTTTTTAAAACCTTGAGGGTTTGAATCAATCATAACTTAATAACGATTCCAGCTACTCATTTCTTCAATGGGCTTACGGATTTTCTTACGTGTAGGCGATTCGGAATAACCGAGGGAAATAAGCAACGGAACGCGTTTATTCCTGTCGACATGCAACAGCGCTTTGACTTTTTTTTCGTCGAACCATCCGATGATGCAGGTTCCGAGGCCTAAATCGGTTGCCTGCAGGCAGAACTGATTTACCGCTATGCCAATGTCGAGCAAGCGAAACTCTTTGTTCTTTATTACGCTGCCAACCGTTGATAAAATATTCTGCTTCTCCAGTACTACGGCAACTATTACCGGTGCTTCGTGTGTAAACTTGTTCATGCCGAGACTTGCCGAGCAGTCGGCAATTTGTTCCTTCAATTCCGGGTTATCTACAACCACAAATTTCCAGGGTTGCGAGTTGTTTGCCGATGGAGCTAATTGTGTCGTTTCGATACACTGTTGTATTTTCTCCTTTTCAACCGGCTTATCTGAATATTTTCTGTCGCTTTGGCGATGTTTTACCAATTCCGAGAATTCCATATTTTTTGTATTTTAATTACGTATAAAGTCTTTTATCAAATGATATAAAAGGCGGGATATTTCGCTTACAAATATACTATTATCTGCTGAGGTGAAAATAAGAAAAAACCCTCATTTAAACCCTCAAGGTTTTCAAAACCTTGAGGGTTTAAATCAAAAAACCTGTCAGCGTCCGCAGGACCTGACAGCGTTTTTAAAGAAAGTAAGTAACATTTCATTGTAACGCCGTCAGGTCCTTCGGACGCTGACGGGTTATGGTTTGCTATCAGCATCTGTAAAATCCGTTTGGTTCCGATGGATTTGTAAAGACAGGTAAGAAAAACCCCTCAAGGTTTTCAAAACCCTGAGGGTTTAAATCAAAAAAACCTGTCAGCGTCCGCAGGACCTGACAGCGTTTTTAAAGAAAGAAGATAACATTTTATATTAACGCCGTCAGATCCTACGGATGCTGACGGGTTATGGTTTGCTATCAGCATCTGTAAAATCCGTTTGGTGCCGATGGATTTGTAATGGTAGGTAAGAAAAACCCCTCAAGGTTTTGAAAACCTTGAGGGGTTATAATACTGGTGTGAGAGGCTTTTCCCGTTAGCTCAACTGGCGGGGTAGTATACTTGATTAGCCGCATGTGTTACTCTTCTGTCATTAGGTTTATTGAATCAAATATGTTACTGACATTTCCAGAACGATGAAAGAAAAAGTTTTTGTCCTTAGGGTCAGCAAATGTAACATAGGAAACAGGTTCAAGAACATTTATGAGATGCATTTTATTTTTCTTGAAATATTCACTGTAAACTTTAATGTCATGCCAGCTACCCCATAAAACAGGAACTAAGAAAAAATCTGTATTACTCTTTTTACTTTCAATTTTGTTTGCAAAACGGTTATTCAGGAACTTTTTAATTTTTAAATCATCTCTTTCAACTTTATTACTGTCCAAGTGAATGCTTACCACTTCAACTAAAAACAATTTGCCGTCCTCTATTCTTTTTATTTCGAAATCAATTCTTTTCTTACTGGCTAATTTTAATTCTACATTTTCAAGGCGATATATTTTTGATTTGACAAGATTATTAATTACTGCCAACTCTCCAACATAATCTAAATACTTTAGGTTAAATCTTGTGAGAAAATCCCTAATGTTCTTCTTAATTAATTTTTGTTCTTCAGTGGTAAGGTTAATTGAAAGTTCTTCCAATAGTTGTCGAAAAAAACTCAATAAACGCATAGCTTGCAAATTCCCCTTTTTAACTTCAATGATTATGTCGTAAATTGTTGCTTCAATTATTAATGTTCCTCCGTTTGCTTTTGCTGTGCGCTTGGTCAGTTCTTCAGAAAATAATTTATCAATGCGTTCCCAATCAAAATTGGTATTGCCAACAATGTTAATGATTGCCGGCAAGTACAATTTGATATTTTCCTTTAATATATTCATCTTAAATTTTTATAGTCAGTACGAAGTTCCGATGTCGCCCAGCATTTCCGCTAACTCTTTTATCCCCCAAAATTTTTTAGTATCGTACATCCATTTTTAATGAATTCCCCTGAAAAATCCCGGTTTATATGCAAAAGTAAATCAATTCTGTTAAAAAAATCATCATATGGCAGTTTATTTTTAAACTTTATATGTCCGACAGGCCTGGAACCCCGACGAAAGTATGATTCCGCCATTACGATAATAGCTTCCGCCGTTACGATAATGGTTTCCGCCGTTACGATAATGGCTTCCGCCGTTACGATAATGGTTTCCGCCATTACGATGATGGCTTCCGCCATTACGATGATAGCTTCCGCCACCGAAATGCTTGTTGTAACGCCGTTGCTCCCAAAAATAGTGCCTAAAATGCCTAAAGTGCCTAAAATAACTAAGACTTTAGGCACTCCAAGTACTTTAGGCACTTTGAATACTTTTTCGGGCTATCGCCGGTAGTCATCCTGAAATATTTTTTTTTAAAAATTATCAGATAATTTTCAATTCCGGCTTGTTTATTTGAAATAAATATTTTATACCTTTGCGAATAACAATAAAGTAATAACTTTTTAATCAAAAAAAACAATGGAAAAAGCTGATGAAATAAAACCGGATTATCAGATTCCAGCCGATGAAATGTTATTGGAATCGCAGACCAGGCTCGATCTTTTTAAGGAAGACGAAGCGCTGTTTATTGAAAAAGTCCCCGACCTGAAACCTCCTTTTGCTGCCGATTGGCAGGACGCCATCAATCTGGGAAAACAGGCAATAAAGGATGATGACTTTCTGGATGTGCAGCAGGAAATGACCGATGCCGTAGAAACCTATATGACCGAAGGACGTAACGGTTTACAGACACTTTATTTTTATGTGGAACGTGCTTTTCCGGGCAACAAAGTGGTGGACGGCTTTTTTGGACACGACCGCTACGAGAAAGCCCGCAAATCGCCCTTGCTCATGTTCGATCTGCTGGTAAAGTCGTATAAAGCAGCCAACGATCCCAAATATCATGGCAAGCTGATAGAAAAAGGGCTGAAGCCGGAAAACATCGAAGCCTTAAACGCTACTTCCGGCACATTGTACCAAAAATACCAGGAACGCGATAAATACATCAGCGACAGGGTATACGTTACCCAGGAACGCATCCGCCTGTTTAATAAAGTATGGGCTTTTTCGGTAAGTGTTAGCGAAGCCTCCAAGATTGTTTTCCATGATAACTATGCCAAGTTGCAACAATACCTGCTTTACGACAGCAAAAAAACGGAGAATGGAGAAGAAACCGTAACAGATACTCCGGAACAAAATTGATATTTATATCGGTAAAGCACGAAGATTTAGCCAACTTTAATTAATGCAAATGAAAAAAATTTGGACCCTACCCTAACCCTCCCCTCGTGAGGGGAGGGCAGGGAGGGGGCCGATTGTATCATGTTAAGTTGACAATTATTTACAACAGAAATATCAATAATGACCATGCAAGTACTAACCGAAAATGATATTTTATGGATATTCCAGTTGACCAATAAAAAAATAAAATAATAACCAATGAAAAAAATAATACTGCCGTTACTTATTCTGATTGTTCTGGCGATGAGCTGCCGTAAAAACGATGATAACGATACAAATTTATCGTATAATCAAATTGCTGTAAAATATGATTGGGCATTGGTATCTATATGCGATACCGCAGGAAATAATGTCCGCGATCCTTATTATTATCATTTTGGTTTTTGGGCTTGCGATGCTTATTTAATCCGTTTTGTAAATGACAGTTCTCTTGCTTTTAAAACAGATAACGTTCCGGGAGAAATGTATATATCCTTTACATGGAAAATTATAAATAATTCAACATTGATGTTGGGGGGGCAATCAACAACCATTAAAACGTGGAGTAAGGAAAAACTGGTATATATCATGGAGCTTGCCAGCCAGGATGGAAGCATAAAGAAGTATGTGTTTACAAGGAAAAGTGTAAAACAAGATACTCGGTTAGGGTATATTATTTTTGATGGCGGTCGTTAAAAAATAAGCGCTAAATAAAGCGATAAGCTGAGAGTAGAGTTCCGGAAACAAGACTTCTTAAAGAAGCTTTGTGATAAGGTAGAATTATGTAAATTTACAGTTTCGTTGTAACGGATATAATAGCTATGGAAAATACTGACGTTCGCTGGCATCAGCGGTTTATCAACTTCAACAAAGCATTCGGTCAGTTGGAAAGGTTTATTTGTGAAAAAGAACTGAATGAAATGGAAGAGCAGGGCCTGATAAAAGCTTTTGAATATACGTATGAACTGGCATGGAAAACATTGCAGGATCTTCTGAAAGAAAAAGGATACAATGATGTGGTTGGCCCCAAACCGGTAATCGAACAAAGTTTTCAGGATGGATATATTACCGATGGAAGAGGGTGGATGCGAATGCATAATAGCAGGAATTTAACCAGCCATACCTATGATGAAGAAACAGCAAAGGAAATAATCGATAACATAAGAAATGAGTACTTTGATCTTCTGAAAAATTTGCAGATCAAACTTGAAGAAGAAAAAACCGGAAAGCAAAATACTCTTTTCAATGAATGAACACCTAAAATACGGTTTACCCGGAACGGACATTGATAATGTAATATCCATATTGCAGAGGAATCCGAAGGTTAATAAAATAGTTCTGTTTGGTTCCAGGGCAAAAGGAAGCTTTACGAATGGTTCCGACGTGGATATTGCATTAATGGGGCAGGAGTTAAGTTTAAATGATATCCTTGATGTATCCATAGAAATAGAAAAGTTATCCCTGCCGTATAAGTTTGACATTATTATCTATGAAAGGGTCAAAGAAAAGGCATTAACCGAACATATCAACAGGGTTGGGATTGTTTTATACCAACGCGGGGTTTGTATAAGCGGATAAAACAGGCTCTTTTTTTCTTTATTATTTGGATAATATCTTTTTGAAAAAGACTGACAAATCTTTCATTCTGTAAAATTTTTTTGTACTTCCCTGCGTTTTATCATTTACTTTTGCATCGTATAAATTCCGCAGTATGAATAATAATGCTTTTTATTTAAAAAGTATTGACCTTAACTCGACTTCGCCGGTTTTTTTTACCGAAAAAATCATAACAAAAGAGTGGAAAGAGTTTCTGGCATCCCGTAAAAAATCATTAGCTGTCCGTCCGGCAGTATTGAATTCATGGCAACGTTGTCTGGAGATGCAGGTAGATCCATACAGCGGAAAGTCACTGGAAATTCTTCCCGACCATCAGTTCCGTAAACGCCTTGAGTTTAACCGTGACCTGATAGCGATTGTCAAACCCATAATGCAGCAAACCTATGCTTCCATACGCAACCTGGGTTATATTCTGTATTTCACCGACAGCGATGCTTATTTGCTGTACGTGATTGGCGATAAACCGGTGGAAACGGCCTTTAAAAAGGATTTTAATTTCATTCCCGGCGCTTCGTGGAGCGAAAAAGCGGTGGGTACTACTGCTGTTTGCATGGCGTTGGCCGAAGCCTGCGCTATTCCTTTTATGTCGCAGGAGAAATTCTGTTTGCAACTGAAGCAAACAGCCTGTTCGGGCATTCCTGTCCGCGATATTGATGGCAATATGCTCGGTATTTTGGGAATAGCAGCCAACTTTCCACATGTGGATTTGCGGGTTTTCAATATTCTGCTTGCTGCCCAGATGGCTGTGGAAAATCAATTGCGGATGCTGGGCATCAATAAAAATCTGAAGGTTGTCAACAATTATTATAAACGGATTTTTAATTCGGTATCCGATGCCATCATTGCCGTTGACCATCAGGGAATCATCAGGGATATAAACGATAGGGCTATTGGTATTTTAAATGACCAGCCACGGAATATTATCGGACGTAATGTTCAGGATATTATTAAATTTTACCCGGTTTTGCTCAATGAACTGAAACCTTGCGTAGCTAATGAGAGGGGCAAAGCCACTTTTTTATATGATACGGCGGGCGGTCATTTCCGGTATAATGTTAAAAACGAAATTCCCTTGATCACAGAAGATGATCTTTCCAAAACGAATGTCAATATTCTGAAAATATCGGAAAAACAGGCCAGGTCATCAGCAGGGAAGGAAAAAGAATGTGCTCCTTCAACCAAGTATTGCTTCAACGATCTGATTGGTAAAAGTCCGGCCTTTGTTGCCGTTAAAAATATGGGAATACGTGCGGCTTCCAGCGAGGCTAACATTTTGATCACCGGCAAGAGTGGTACCGGCAAGGAAATGATGGCTCAGGCCATTCATTCGGCAAGTCCACGGCGGTTCTATCCTTTTGTTGCCATCAATTGCGGATCGGTCCCCAAAGAGTTGATCGAGAGCGAATTTTTTGGCTACGACGATGGTGCATTTACGGGAGCCAACAAAGGTGGAAAGATGGGTAAGTTTGAAATGGCCTGTGGCGGTACAGTGTTTCTGGATGAGATTTGCGAGATGCCTTACGACCTTCAGGTTCGTTTGCTCAGGGTATTGCAGGAAAAGGAGATTACCCGTATCGGAGGTTCGCGTCCGATAAAAGTGGATGTGCGTATTATTGCAGCCACCAATCAGGATGTCGATGCTGCCATTGCAAACGGAAAATTTCGCAGCGATCTGTACTGGCGTTTGAACGTGGTCGGGATTCACATTCCGGAACTTTCGCTTCGCGCGGATGATATCTTGGAACTCAGCCATCATTTTATCAGGAATAATATCAAAGTCCCGGGACAAGATATACAGATATCGTCGAGGGTGTTCAGGATTTTCCAAAATTATTCCTGGCCGGGAAATGTTCGCGAACTGAAAAATATTATCGAACGTGCCATGATTTTTATTGACGGCGATGTACTTCTGCCCGAACATTTGCCTGACTATATTTTCCGTAAGCAGGCTGCTCCGGAGTTGCCATCAGGCGAGCGTAGCATCCCTCAAGTGGAACGTAACGTAATAAAAGAAGCACTTGATAAAAATCACTGGAATATCAGCCGTTGTGCTAAGGAATTGAACATTTCGAGGAATACACTGTACTCAAAAATAAAGAAATACAAAATAAAGTGTTCAGGTTTTTAACAGTTCAACACTAATTGAACAATCTCCTGCTTGCCGAATAGCAAATAAATCCTTGCTACTTCATTATCTTTTTTAAATTTAAACACAGTAAATCAACGCAATGATTTTACTGTGTTTCTGCCGTACAACTCATTTTAAATCTGTGGCACATCATTTGGCTTTATAAGAGTTAAATTAATCATTAGTTAAATAAACTCATTAAAAATAAAGTATATGGCAGAAAAAACAAGTCCTGATTATACCCTCGGGACAGAAGGACAGTTAAAATGGAAGAATAAATATTTCTTCGAGCCAAAGGGTATTGGCTTTTCTGAACCCGGAATTGTGGGTCTGGATGATGCAAAGATGAGCGCCTATAATGTGGCAAAGTCATCCTACCAAATCCATCCGGATGTATTTAACATGGATTATCTTTCCAAAGTAACAGGAATAGATAAAAAAGAGATCATCAGGCGTATGCATCGTATGTATAACGACCGTTTGATCGTATTTGTGATGAATCCTGCCGTGCAGGTGTATGGCTGGGGTTTGTATTACTGGTTTGTAAAACTAAGAAAAGAAGCAACCAGGGAACAGAAACAGGAACTTTCGGACTGGTTCCAGCGCAAAGATGATATTTGTACTGGTTATGAATGCAGTGAAGGCGATTTCGACTTTTATAACGGAAATCATATGCGCGTATTGGATAACCTGTTATCGAGTGTTATCGAACCCTGGAGAACGACCTATCCTGTAGAATTTGTTCACCTTTGTCCGATATGCCGCGATATCCGCGAATCACACATCAACATGTGGGATGCATTATCCGATCAATATCGGAATAACTATTGGGGAAAAGATCAACTGGAGAAGTTAGCCAAAATCCAAAACAAAATGGATTTAACCGATCTGAAGATATTTAAAGCCCTCAACGACAAGAGAAGTGTTGCCGAATTATTTGATTTCAACGTATTATCGAAAATTTCCGGGCTTAATCCCAAAGATATGGAAGACGGAATCAAAGAACTGGTGGAAACCAAGCGCATCATTGTTCCGTTGTTCTATCTTAATTTTGAAAAGTTGGGTATCAAACAGCACATGTTTGTTGTGCGTATGTTCCAGATTACTCCGAGCTACCGTAAGTGCGAGATCATGGACGAACTGGCAAACCTGTCCGAATTCAACCTTGTAAAACAATTTGCAGATGCTTTCTACGATGGTGTTTTCTTTGCTTATGATGAAATAAGCGACATTAATGCTTTGCGCGAAAAGATACAAAGCTATGCCGAAGTAGAAGAAATAAAAGAGGCTATCATTCCTAAGATGTATCGCCGGTGGGTGTGTCGTCTTGATGATGCCAATGATTTTTGGGAAGAATGTGTCTTCACCGACGACTTTCTCGAAGATCGAACCGATAAAAATTCATCCGTTTATTGTCCATTAATAGGAAAGGGAAAGTAAAATGAAAATAGAAGCTCCAAGAAAATACGTTATTGATAACCTGAAATATGCGTTAAATCCGGCATCTATCGCCGTGGTAGGTGCATCGCGCTACAACGGAAAAGTAGGTTATAAAGTTATTGAAGGTTTAAATAAATGGGGATACAAAGGAATTATTTATCCTGTTAACCCCAGGGCTGAAAAAGTTCATGGGTTAAAAGCCTATAAAACAATAATAGATATCCCCGGTGAAGTGGATCTGGTATTTATTGCAGTGCCTGCGCACATGGTAAAAATGATTCTTGAACATTCCGTAGCCAAAAAAGCTAAGATTGTGGTGATTGCCACCAGCGCTTTCAAGGAAATAGGAAGAGGAAAATTGCAGGATGAACTTACTCAGTATTGCCGCGACAATAAGCTTCCGCTGATAGGTCCTAACTTAGTAGGAATGGGAAGTCCTTACCTGAATTTCAACTGCGGATTTATTCCGTACTTGCCAAAACCGGGTCCTGTTGCCATGATTTCGCAATCGGGTGCCAACCTGCTTGCTGCACTGGGAACCTCTCAGATGTGGAATTTCGGAATGAGCTTTTTTGTTGGTTTGGGAAACAAGGCCGATGTTGATTTTTCCGAATTCATCGCCTATGCAGCTCAGGATGAACATACGCACTGCCTTGCTATCTACAGCGAGGGTATTGACTGTCCCGAAGCTTTTGTTAAAGCATGTAAAGAAGTAGTTCCTTATAAACCTGTCGTAGCCATCAAGGTAGGTGGCTCCAAGATTGGTCTAAAAGCTGCTTTTGCCCATACTGCTTCCGAAAACCAGGGAACGACCAATGCCCTGTATGACGATTTGTTTGAAAAAGCCGGCGCTATCCGTGCTACTACCTGGCAGGAATTTCTTGACATCTCTCTTGCTCTGGGTATGCAACCGGCATTGAAGGATGATAATGTAGTAATGATTACCAACGGTGGCGGTTCTGGTTTGCTTTCCTGCGATCATTTTGAACGTTGCGGAATGCCTATGCGCGAACTGAACCAGATTTCGCCTATGCTTGCTGCCCGTATCCGGGCTTATATGCCTATGTTTGGTTCTCCGCTTAATCCGGTGGATATTGCGGGTACCGCTTCTCCGAAGAACTACAAAGGTGCCATTACCCAGGCCGTGCGCGATCCTAATGTGTCGGCTATTTACGGTTCCATTTGTCCTACTTCCGTTACGGATGTTCCGGCAGTAACACAAATCTATATTGATATTTATAATCAGAATAAACATCTTGGAAAACCATTCATCATGGAATGTCAGGGTGGTGAAGAATGCCAGGAATCCATTATGAAACTAAGAGCAGCAGGAATTCCGGCATATCCAACAGCTGAACAGGCTGTAAATGCCATTGTTGCTTTGCGCCAGTATGCAAAAATAAGAGAGAGGATGGGAAAATAGCCCGAATAAGGCTATAAACCGGACCCCGCAGAAAATTTTCTGCGGGGTTTTTTAATGGCTAAATAGTAGGAATATTTTTTCTCAGCATTTCCCGTCGGAGCAGGCATTTTCGCCCATTTCCAGTTCCAGGGTAATATGCTGAATCTTGTTTTCCAGCAGAATATTCCGGATGTTTTCACGGATGTGGTTAGCAGCGGTATTATCCGCGGCATTCACTTTTACATGAGCAGTCAGGGCATTGATGTTGCTGCTCAACGCCCAGATGTGGATATGATGTACTCCCGTTACGCCTTCTTGGCTCAGCATTATCTTTTTTATAGTATCATAATCAATGTCCCTGGGAACGGCATCGATGGATAAACGCAGGCTTTCCCTGAGCAATCCCCAGGTAGAAACGACGATGGAAATGGCAATCACTACACTGATCACCGGGTCGAACCACATCCATCCGGTAAAATACATGATAAGTCCCGAAACCACCACTCCTATGGAAACCAAGGCATCGAGCAGCAGATGGAGGAAGGCACCCCGGGCATTAATGTCCCTGTTTTGTTTATCATAAAATAAATAGGCGGAGATGGCATTGATCACAAATCCTATCCCTGCAATCAGCATGATAGTGATACCTTTCACTTCCATCGGTTGCCGGAAACGAATGATCGCTTCACGCAAAATACCTCCGACAATCACCATAAGGATAATAGCATTGATGAGCGAGACGAGGATGGTGGCTTTTTTATAACCGTAAGTGTATTTTTCGGTAGCCGCTTTTTGTGCTAATTTAAAACCGATGAGCGAAAGAAGCAGGCTGCCCACATCGCTAAGGTTGTGGCTGGCATCGGAAATAAGGGCAAGGGAATTGTTTGCAAAACCTGCAATAAACTCAATGGCAGTGAACGACGCATTAAGCACAATGCCTGCGATAAAAGCCCTGTTTAAATTATCCGGACTTATGGAATGATTATGATGGTGATGATCTGTTTCCATTTCTTTTTGTTAAGGCAAAAATACAAAAAGTAAGTTTCGGAAATAGTTTGTTTTTGCTGTTTACTAATTTCTTTTTGCTCAGAATGGTTCTTCCTAATCATTAGAAACGCCTTCCGGCATAAGGAGAGGCGGTCTCTCATCCTAAGGAGAGGCAGTCTCTCATCCTAAGGAGAGGTAATCTCTCACTCTTAGGAGAGGGAACATCTCACTCTTAGGGGAGGGAATCGCTCACTCTTAGGGGAGGGAACATCTCACTCTTAGGAGAGGGCATATCTCATCCTACGGAGATATATGCCGGCCATTTAGCAGCAGGAAAAATCCGGCAATATCCGTTCGAGAATAAACCTTCAAGGTTTTTAAAAACCTTGAAGGTTTTACCTTAAGCCATCTTGATCAGTATTTCCTTGATGGTATCGGAAATATTTTCGGCTTTATTCACACATTTTTCGAGGGTTTCCAGGATATCTTTTTTCTTGATGAGTTCGATAGCGTCTTTTTCTTCTTCAAAAAGCGTCCTGATGCCGGAATGATACAAGTCGTCGGCTTTTTTCTCAAGTTTATTTAGATTACGGCAGGCTTCGAGGATGATTTCTTTTTTACTGCCGGGATGGCTTAGTCCGTTAACCGAAATCTCCACTTCAATGCCAGCCTGATGAAGCACTTCGGCAATTTCTCCGAATATAAGTGAGACTTCTTTGGGTCTGTATAAATTGATACGGCGGCTCACTCCTTTGATCGAGTCAACCACATCGTCGATATTCGTTGCCAGTTCATGAATATCTTCACGGTCGAACGGGGTGATAAACGACCGGTTGAGCTGATCGTATATCTGTTGGGTTATTTCATCGCCGTGGTGTTCTATATCTTTAATTTTTTTAATATACTTTGACCGCTTTTCTTCGTCTTCGGCGTTCAACAACTTTTTTAATGAAATACATGCTGTAATCAAATTCTGTGCATCATTTTCAAAAAGGGGAAAGAAAGAATCGTCCTTGGGAACAAAAAATTTTAAAAATTTATCGAAGTTCATGGTAATAGTATTTAAAGTATTAAAAAACGCCTGAGGTATAATATGGTTTATTGCAGCCAATGAATTAAAAAATAAGTTAAAGCGCCTATCAAAGCCGAAACGGGAATCGTAAGTATCCATGCCCAGAAAATCTTGGTAGTAACTCCCCATTTTACAGCCGAAACGCCTTTGCGGGCTCCTGCACCCATGATAGCACCGGTTACGGTGTGTGTGGTACTTACGGGAATACCAAAGTGGGTAGCGCCGAATAACGTGAGGGCTCCGGCAGTTTCTGCACAAAAACCTTCAAAGGGTTTCAGTTTGGTAATTTTTTGTCCCATGGTTTTAACAATTCTCCAACCTCCGAATAACGTACCTAAGGCGATAGCCGTTTGGCAGGATAATACGATCCATAATGCAATGGGTTCGTTTTTAGTGGTATGACCGGTAACAATCAGTGCAATCCAGATGATCCCCATTGATTTTTGAGCATCGTTGCCACCATGTCCAAGACTGAGGGCCGCCGACGAAAACAATTGAAAAATTCGAAAATGTTTATCTATTTTGGAAGGCGTTGAATTTTTGGATAATTGAATAACAATAGCCGAAATGATAAAAGACATTACCATCCCCAATACCGGCGCAATAACAATAAAAGCGACAATCTTAGCAACACCGGATATGATAACAGAACCCACACCTGAACTCACAATGGCTGCACCGACTAAACCGCCAACCAATGTATGAGAAGAACTTGAAGGAAGTCCCCACCACCAGGTGAATATATTCCATAAGATGGCTGCAACCAATGCTGAAGCAATGACGGTGAGATTGATTATATCAGGATCAATAACTCCTTTTCCCATGGTTGTTGCCACTTTTAAAGGGAAAATCAAAAATGCAATGAAGTTGCAAGAGGCTGCCATAGCTACGGCCGCAAAAGGAGAAAGTACTTTGGTGGATACCACTGTTGCTATGGAATTGGCTGAATCGTGAAAACCGTTAATAAAATCAAAAATCAGAACAAAGGCAACGACAACATATAAAAACTCCATGGGATAAATTTTATAAAATTTAGCTACATACTAATCACTCAACACGTCAATAACGGAAAATTTGAACTGTTTTTGTTATGGTATTTTAATGGGTTGCAAAAATAGTTTATTTTTTCACAAAAGGATAAGTTGTTGATTTTTTATGTACGTCTTTTTGGTAAAGTCCATAAATTATTGATTTCTTGTTTCGTTTCGGTTGATCATCGTGTGTTAACTAATTTTGAGTTTGCAATTTTTCAGGGTTTAGATAATGCTCCAGTCAATTTCATCTTTCCCCATTTCACGTAAAAGCTGGTTGGTTTTGGAGAAATGTTTGCATCCGAAGAAGCCGCGTTGCACCGAAAGGGGAGACGGATGTACTGTTTTTAAGATATAATGTTTGCTGGTATCAATAATTTTTTGTTTTTCCTGTGCATAATTACCCCAAAGCAGGAAAATAATTCCATTTTTTTGATCCGATAACGCCCTGATGGCAGCGTCGGTAAATGTTTCCCAGCCTTTTCCCTGGTGTGATGCCGCCTGGTTAGCTCTTACCGTAAGTATGGCATTGAGCAAAAACACACCCTGTTTTGCCCATTTTTCAAGATTTCCACTTTGGGGTATAGGTATTCCCAGGTCGCTGTTGATTTCTTTAAAAATATTGATCAGTGAAGGCGGTTTGGGCACTCCATCGGGTACCGAAAAGCATAATCCGTGTGCCTGACCTGGTCCGTGGTAGGGATCCTGACCTAAAAGAACTACTTTTACCTTGTCAAAAGGAGTGAAATTAAAGGCAGAAAATATCTGCGAACCTGGAGGATAGACTTTATTATGTTGTTTCTCGCTGATCAGGAATGTTTTAAGTTGACTAAAATACGGTGAATGGAATTCATTCTCGAGTGCTTTTTTCCAGCCTTCTTCAATTTGGGGTTCAACAGGGTTCATCACTTAATTTTTATATTTTCAATGCAAAAAATAATAAATTTGCAGGGCAAATGTTATTTAATATATACCTAAACAATTTTCTGTAAAAATATGAAAAAATTATTTTTGATTCTTGCCATAGTTGTTTTTTTTGGACTTATTATTACTTCATGCAAAACGCGTGAGAAATGTCCTGCATATCAGGAGTATTCTAAATATCAGATCGAAAAAAATCATTAATTTCTGGTTTAATCTCGATTAAACCATATCTATGAAAATACGGATTTTTCTTATTGGACTTGTGTGGTTCTGTATGGAAGCGGGCGCGTTCGCACAGTTGCCTGTTTCATACGACAGTCTGAGTGATAATGTGTTATACCGTAAAGAATGGTGTGGCGGACTTATTTTCCATTCGGGGGGCTGGGGTGTTGAGTTTCGCTGGGGAAAAAATAAATCGGTGTTTGATAAGCATCTTTGGGAAGTGGATGTTATAGGAATGAAAACGATTAAAGAAGTGAAAGACATATCCTATTATTCCAACGACCGTAACTATTTTTATGGTAAATTAAATAGCTTATACATCGTCCGTGGCGGATTTAGTGTACATCATCTGCTTAACCGGAAACCATACTGGGGTGGGGTTGAGCTTCGGTATTTTTATAGCGGAGGTGTTTCGCTGGGTATTTCCAAACCCGTTTATCTGTATATTGTTGATAGTATATATGATTATGGTAATGGTAGAGGAGATGTTTTTACATCAATTAAGCGCTACGATCCTACAAAACATGATCTCAATAATATTTATGGACGGGCTTCATTTTTAAGAGGTTTTGATAAGGCAAAATTTTTTCCCGGCATTTATTTCAAAGGCGGATTGAATTTCGATTTTGGAAATTACTATCGTACCATCAAATGCCTTGAAGTGGGGGCTGCTCTTGATATTTATCCCCAAGCAATAAAAATAATGGCATTTAACCGTCCTAAAAATTTCTTTCCTTCCGTTTATATAAATTTAAACTTCGGTCATCGGTATAATTAATATTTATTTAAAAAGTTGAAATTATGAAAAATCATTCTTCTCATGGATTCTTTTGGGGAATTGTTCTTATTGCATTTGGCTTATTTTTTTTAATAGAAAACCTATTCGATATTCATATTGACTTTTTTCCCATTTTAATGGCTTTTATTTTTATTGCATTAGGTATTAAGGTGATAGTTGGTCGAAATAAATCCTGTTGTTCTTCAACTTCAGGTAGTACCAATGTTTTTGCAGAAGGCGACATGAATTATACTTTTGATAAAAACGAATATAATGTCGTTTTCGGACGTGGTTCGCTCGATCTTTCCATGGTTCAGCCAACTGAAAACAGACATATAGAACTTTCGTGTGTTTTTGGAAGGTTGGATGTGTGGATCAGCCGTAATTCCAATATAATAATTCACTCCAATGCAGCTTTTGGAAGTTTTACCACACCTTCCGGCTCATCGCATTCGTTTGGCGATTCTGATTTCAGAACCGATACCTTTGATGCAACCAAGCCTGTACTGACGATCAATGGCAATGTTGTATTTGGAAACATACAGATAATGTATAAATAAAACCAGGCACAAAACTTGCCTGTTAGAAATTATTAATTATTGATGAACAGCAATTTACCATTGTATTGTGATAGTCTTTTTTCGTATTCCCGTTTTAAGACAAGAGAAATAAACATAGGAAATGTGCCTTTGGGTGCAAATAATCCTATACGCATCCAATCCATGACCAATACCGATACCATGAATACCATTGCTACGGTGGAACAATCGTTGCGTATGGTAAATGCTGGTAGTGAATATGTCAGGATAACAGCTCAAGGCATCAAAGAAGCGGAGAACCTTGCCGTGATAAAAAAAGAACTGCAAAAACGGGGATGCAAAGTGCCACTGATTGCTGATATTCATTTTAATCCTAAAGCCGCCGAAGTAGCTGCCCGTTCGGTTGAAAAGGTAAGAATCAATCCCGGAAATTATGCTGATAAAAAGTCGTTTCAGAAAGTTGATTTTACCGAAACGGAATACAATGAAGAAATAGAGCGTATTCGCGAACGGATGTTACCTTTGATTAAAATCTGTAAAGAATATGGTACCGCCATCCGAATAGGAACCAATCATGGCTCGTTGTCCGATCGTATTTTAAGCCGGTTTGGCGATACGCCGCTGGGTATGGTTGAATCTGCACTGGAATATATCCGTATTTGCGAAGATTTTGATTTTCATAATATTGTTTTATCAATGAAATCGAGTAATGTGAGGGTAATGGTTCAGGCAAACCGGCTGCTGGTAAGCCGGATGAGAGCGGAAGAAATGAATTATCCTTTGCATTTAGGCGTTACCGAAGCCGGTGATGGTGAGGACGGACGCATAAAATCAGCTGCCGGGATTGGTGCTTTGCTCGAAGATGGGATAGGGGATACCCTTCGTGTTTCGTTGACAGAAGAGCCGGAAAATGAGCTAAGTGTTGCAAATATGCTTGCACGACGTTATCAAAACAAAATGAATGCATTGTCTTGCAATTTTGATGAAAAAATTCTCGTTGATCCGTATGATTATCAAAAACGTAAAACGGCAGCTATAGGTGATATCGGAGGTAATAATTCGGTGGCTGTAATTATGAATGCGGGCAAAATCCCGTCAGGAGTATTGGTGCCCGATAATACAGATTTACCCGGTTTTCGCCAATCGTTTTTTGAATTAATGAATCATAATGATTTAACTCCGGTAATCATTCATCGCAGATACTCCGATTGTACTCCAGACGAATTTATGGTTGCAGCTGCCGCTGAAATTTCTCCTTTACTTATCGACGGTTTAGGTGATGGTATCTGGCTTGAAGCAGAAGGAATATTACCGGAAATTGTTGAACGAACGGCATATAATATCCTTCAGGCAACGCGTTCACGCATTACTAAAACGGAATATATTGCCTGTCCCTCGTGTGGAAGAACTTTGTATGATATTCAGGAGACTCTGAAAAATATCCGGGAACGCACGTCTCATCTTAAAAACCTGAAGATTGCCGTGATGGGATGTATTGTTAACGGTCCGGGCGAAATGGCTGATGCTGATTATGGCTATGTCGGTGCCGGTAAAGGGAAAATTACCCTTTATAAAAAGAAAGAAATCATCAAAAAAAATATTCCCCAATCAGAGGCCGAGGAAGCATTGATTGCATTGATTAAAGAAAGCGGCGACTGGGAAGAAAAGTAGGCAGTAGGCAGTAGGCAGAAAGCAGGTTAGCTAACTGCCAATAGCTAATAGCTAATAGCCAACCATTATTTCAGTCTTTCAAATAATTCGGGTAAACGACGCATTAACGCTATTTCTCGCCATTTTTTGCGGGCTTCTTCGGCAGGAATACCAAAATATGTTTTTCCACCTTCGAGGGATTTGTCAACACCGGATGTGGCCAGTAAAATAGCTCCTTTTCCGATAACAATATCTTTATTGATCACCACTTTAGCCCAAAGAATTACATCATCTTCAATTTTAGTAACTCCGGCAATAGCACAATGGGCGCCAATCAAACAATTTTTACCAATAACCGTATCGTGGCCTACCTGAACATGATTGTCGAATTTAGTTCCCCAACCGATGATGGTATCTCCTGAAACTCCTTTATCAATAGAACACAAAGCTCCGATTTCCACATTATCTTCCAGGATAACTCTTCCGCAGGATTCAAACTTGGTATAACCTTCGGGACGATGCTGGAAGTAATAAGCGTCGGCGCCGATGACCGAATTAGAATGAATAATAACATTATCACCAATAACGCAATGGTCATAAATACTAACATTGGCATGTATCAGACAGTTTTTGCCAATCTTAACATGGTTGCCGATGAAAGCTCCCGGCTGGATTATTGTTCCTTCGCCAATTTCGGCTTTGGGGCTTACCGGAACTTCACATTTTTCAAAAGGACGAAAACGCTTTACCAATGAAACATAATCATTGAATGGCTGATCCGAAAAAATTAATGACTTTCCTTCAGGACACTCAACTTTGGTATTGATAATGATAGTTGTTGCCTTGGAAAATAAAGCTTTATGATAATATTTGGGATGGTCAACAAAAGTAAGATCACCCGGTTCAACGATATGAATTTCATTAAGACCACTTACTACCTGGTCGGGATTACCAATAAACTGAGCTTTCAATAATTGAGCAATTTCCTTTACGCTCAGCGAAGGATTTAATTTCATCCGTAAATAATTTTAGATTAAGATCGGATGGAACTCGTCCCGAAAATTGGGACTCGTTTCATAACCGAATTTATAAATATTCTATTCCTGCAAACCGGAAAATTTAATTATTTTACTCTTTCCGAGTATGATAGAGTGCGTGTATCCACTCTTATTTTTTCACCCTGGTTGATAAAAATAGGAACATTAACGATAGCACCGGTTTCAACGGTAGCTGGTTTTAATGTGTTGGTAGCAGTATCGCCTTTTAAACCTGGTTCTGTGTATATCACTTCTAAATCAACGAAAGGTGGTAATTCGCAGGTTAGTGCGGTTTCGGTATCGGCATGAAATACAATTTCCACATTTTGTCCTTCTTTGAGCAAACCCGGAGCATTAATCAGGTCTTCTTCAATGAAGGTTTGTTCAAACGATTCAGAATTCATAAAATAATAGCTGTGGTCTTCTTTATAAAGATATTGATAAGGGCGACGTTCGACCCTTGCCACATTAATTTTTACTCCGGCAGTAAATGTATTGGGGATTACTTTTCCGGTTTTTAGGTTTTTTAATTTGGTACGTACAAAAGCAGGTCCTTTACCTGGTTTGACATGTTGAAATTCAACGATAACATACAGATCACCGTTAAATTCCATACATAAGCCGTTTCTGAAATCAGCAGTTGTTGCCATAAAATAGTTTGGTTTAAATCGTTTGCAAAAGTAGTAAATAATTGTAAAAACACAAGTTAAAAGAAAGTGATTTTTGACGGTTAATCATTAAAATTGAAGTGCGAATTTTGTATGCAACAGGGGCAAAGGAGAAATATTATTTCACATTTCAGGGTTCTATCCAAAGCACTGAATTACCGCCATTGTACTCATTTATTTCCCAAAGCTCGTTTCCGGGATCAATTATCCAGTTACCATCAACAATAAATTTATACGTGTATTTTCCAGGTTTGAGATACATATTGAAAATCCATTTGTCGTTTAGTTTAACCATATGATAACCATTGTCCTTCCAGCCATTGAAACTGCCAGCGAGGATAACTTTTGATGCATTTAAATGCCCTTTGAGTTCAAAAGTATGATTTGGTTTTACACAAAGAATTGAGTTTTGATAATCTCCCGATTCAGTAGTAAAAAGATTGGAAGAATCAATCATCCATTTTCCATCCACAATAAATTTATATTCATAGTTTCCTGCAGCCAAGACGTAGGGCAATTCCCAGCCTCCGGGTACTTTATCCATTAAAAGTTCCCATCGGTTCCATGAATTGAAATTCCCGGCAAGGAAAACAGCGCCGGCATTCGTATATCCTTTCAATTGAAAAATTAAGGTGTCACCTATGCTAAAATATGAATTTTGATTTCCATAACCATCTTTGCGCACAATTTTGTTTGCTGGATCATTGATCCAAACATTATCAACGATAAATTTGTAGGCATATGTTCCTTCTTTTAAAAAGACGGGTAATTGCCACCCTGAAGATGTCTTTTCCATTTTCAATTCTTTCGTATTCCAGTCGTTGAAATTGCCTGCAACAATAACTTTTTTAGCATTGGCATAGCCTGAAAGTTTAAAAAGATGATTTTCGCAATATAAAACAGAATTATAAATACGACTGTTGCCGTACTTTTCTTTGATTTTATTAAATGGATCGGTAAACCAATTTCCATCAATAATATATTTATAAAGATATTTACCAGGTTCCAACGGCAGGCTTATAATCCACCCCGAATCGCAGGCCTGCATTGGATTTTGCATTGTGCTCCAGTTATTGAAAGTTCCCGACAGATAAACCCGTTTGGAATTTACATGATTGGGTAGATAAAAAATGGCTTTGCCGTTTGAATACTGAATTATATTTTTTCGTGTAAAGTAGTTTACCCCATAGGAAATAGTTGGCTCGATACTGATCTTACTGGTTTTTCCGATCATCGGATCATCTAACATAAAGAGTTCACTTTTATTCACATGATTTACCGCAGCAGTGCTGTCGATGGGCTTATAGAGTTCAACGAAAAAGGAATCAACTTTTTGTGTTTTCCAATCTGATCCGTGGAAGGAGATATTCTGTTTGCCCTGAAATGCTCCGGCTACTATTGTGCTGTCAATATCAAATCTTTCAGAGACGTTCTTTTTTTGTTCAGCATTCCAGCGAAGGTCGAGTTTAAAAATAATCATGCCATTTTCAACCCGGCAAACCTCTTTTGAATTAATTTGGGCTTCCGATGCAAATGTCTGAATAATAATTATTAGTAAAAGAATGAGTCTATTTTTCATTTTTCTCCTCCTTTCTAAAACAAATACCGATTTCTTCTTTTACAAAGTTAATACAAACTACGCCTTTTGCAAAAAAATCATAACCCAACATGCCATCAATGGTACAACCGTAGGCTTCGCACATATTGTCGAGATTGGTAATTATCGTTTGCATCTGGACGTATTGTTTGTCGCCAAATACAAAATCATTCATGGTCCCATACAGCACTTCGGAAGAAGACGCTCCAACTCCTCCTAAATTGGATCTTCGGTTAATAGTAACAGTATTAAGCACTTTACGGGATGAATGACTGTTTATGGCGTTGATCTCGGCTCCGGTGTCGAGGCAAAAGTTCAAAACTTTTCCGCCAACCTTTCCCTTGATAAACATCATATTTTGGGTAATCTCAATCTTTTGAATAATGTCGAATTTTAGCGTGTTATTATTTGTCAGCCTGTTACCTTTTTTATCTAAACGATTAAGTTGAAGTTCGCTATTATTAACATCAAATACGATTTCAAAGTTTTTGATCATATTTAATCCGAACAATCCGAGAATTTTTACACCACGCCGGTTTTCGATATGACCAAGGTCGGCAACATCGGCTTTCACATTTTCATAATACAAGTCGGAAATTTGCAAACGATCAACGTTGGTGCAATATACATCGCCGATGGCGCCGGTGATTCCGCCTCCGTTGCCCTTGCTAATCATGACATTTTTCCTGAAATAGGTTTTGTTCAGCACCAGTCCTGAAGATCCGGTATCAAAAATGAGGTTTCCAACCTGGTTATCAATATTGGCTTCGATCAGAAACAGCCGTCCAACGCGCTTAAGGGGTATGGTTATCGAAAGAAAATCGCCCAGGGGATCGTCGCTGAAATCGGAGGGAATTATCTCGGAAGGATTACTATTGATTTGCTGCTGGTCGCCCGGCGGAATACCCGCCTGAACTTTTAGGCCTACGACTAAAACAAAGATCGTTACGATGATAAATTTGATTGTAAAAGAGTCGCGGATAGGCCTAAACTTCATTGATAAAAATTTGGACTAAAATAATATATTTTGAAACAGACTTGAATAATAAAAGTTTTTTTAAGATCAAATGGCAATCCTATTTTTCTTAAAACCGGTTGTTCTAATTTTTAATAAACGTAGTGTGATAATTTCTATCCGCAGATTGTACATTCAAAATATACATACCTGACTTTAACCCCGATAGCGACATTTTTTTACAATTTTCACTTTTATTTAAGGTAAATTCTTTAATTGTTCTGCCACTTATATCAACAATATAACCACGAGCTGTGGAATTAGCATTGCCCGGACATTGTATAAAAATATCATCGTAAGCCGGATTAGGGACAACCGTAATCGCAGAAGAAATATTATTTAAATCATTTACACCCGAAGAATTAAGCTGATTCAAAATGGCTTGCTTGCGGACGGTGAGAAAGGGTTTGATACCATAATGAATGTGGTCGCCGGCAGCCAAATCAAAACTATTAGTAAAATCGGCTATGGTATAATGGTAATCGAGGCAACGGAAAGTATCGGCAATGGCAGCCGGAGTTATTAGTTGTTTAAGCGCTTCGATGTGCGGAAAAACGGAATCGGGGTTTACAATAAAACGGGCTATGGAATCGAGATAGAATTTGTATTTATTAAAAAACGCCGGAACAGCCAATAATTTTTGAGCCAAAGGCAGGTTAAGGGAATGGTTGGTCCAATCGAGGCAGTTTCGTGTAGCCCAATCTATATTTTCCCAACTTACACCAAAAGTGTTATCCGCATCGTATGCGATAAAGTCAAACTGGCTTGTTGCCAGGTTATGGTAAAGATAGTAATTGTTTTTATTATAAGCATAAGTATCCCAGTTGCCTGTAGCCACATCCAAAGCCAGAGCTTTTAAATATTCATCAGTATTCACCACCTGATTGATGGTAACACCAAAAACAGAATCTGGCTCATTGTTCAGCGCTGTTATCAGTTCCACCAGGTCGGTATAGTCGTCAGCCGATTTATTGGTTTGCAATTCATATACCCTTCCTCCGGTAGCGGTAGTGTTTTCAAGGTTTTTGTATGTTTGCTGGTCGCTGCCCAGGTAATTAAGGTCGGCAGGATAGCTGCATTTATATAAATTTCCCTGATTGTTTTCATAAACATTAGCCAGCCATTCCTTTTCCATTTCTTCGAGGTTGGTATAAAGCCCGTAATACGCCTGGTTGATGTAAAGTTTTACAAAATTAGTACGCCGTTCCTTCATCCCCATTTTTTTCCACAGATCATAAAAGAGTTTTTCGCGTATCATGGAAGGGTCGTTATGTTGAGCATTCAGGTTTATTTTTTTTACACCCTGGTATTTACGCCCCGACACATATTCGTTAAAACTTATCTTAAACGACTTCTTTTGGGCATAGCGCGACGTATTGCCCCGTAACCGAAAACCCACATCCTGAAGAGTGTCGTTGCCTTGTCCGTCGTCGAAAATGAATTGTGCTTTAAAATAATGATCCGAAAGCACATCGGTCATGATTACGGCGAGAGAATCGACAGGAATGTCAATGTAAACGGACGAAACGCGACTATCGTCGAAGAGGGTGTTGTTTTGTGAATAGGTAAAGCCAGGCAAAGCAAAAAACAACAATGCAGAAAGGTAAGCTACAGTTTTCATTCGTAAATAATTTTAGGTTAAGGTCGGATGGAACTCGTCCCGAAAATCGGGACTCGTTTCATAATGGATTTTTAAGGACAAAATAATATAAATTCCTGGTACAAAGATAACCATTTATCAGCAATCCTGACGGGAAAATATTCCGGATTTTGTTAAAAGAGAACCAATTTCCGGTTTTCGAACAAAACTATTCAACCGTTTCGTCGTGCGGCATGCCCTCAATAAGGCGGTCATAATCTTCGGGTGTATTAATATTATAAAGTACCGACGGATCGTTGGTAATTACCGCTTTCATATCAAACTGGATAAGCACTTCACGCAGGTTACGCTCATTATCTTTGGTGTGCACAATATGCCGGATGATGCGTTCGGAAATCAGCAAAGGATGTCCGCCCTGTTCGTCGTAATCGGGGAATGAATATCCGGCAACCGGCAGATTTTGAAGCAAATTTGTCAATATTATTTTTTTTGTAAACGGATTATCCACATCCTGAATGTAGCAGGCTTTCATGTTCTCGAGCGCCGACAATCCCGTTTTTATTGAATAATAACGTTCCCATTCGGGATGTGAGTTGATCACTACGTTTACTCCGCTGAGAAATGTATAATTGTTGGTGCGATAAAAATCCAACACCTGAGGATTTAGCACGACGACGATCTCTTTGCAACCAAACCGGCGATAGGTCTGAATGCTTTTTTCCAGAAATGTGAATTTGCCATCCCACGATAAAAAAGCTTTTGGAAATCCCATTCTGCCCGAATTCCCTGCAGCAAGTATTATTACGCTTGATTCATTAGGTAGAAACATAAATCATCCTTTCCATTTTTTTCACAAAGCTAATAATATAAATTTACAAATTGCAGTTTTTATCCTTTTTTTTTTGCAGACTTATCTTAAAATTAATCTGGCGATTAGCTAACAGCTAATCGCTAACGGCCAACAGAGGCTTACTGTGTTTATTTTATATCTTCGGAAGCTACTTTGAAATTGGAATAAGTTTTCAGTTTATGGGGCACAAACCGGAGAACCGAATAATCTTCATCCCCCTGAGGATAATATATTTCCCAGCCGTCATGCCATACTTTCTTCCGGAATTCTTTATCCGTTACATGTTCCACAGTTCCCTGCAATAAAACTCCGTGAAAGGATTCGGGTTGGTAAAAATAAAGGCATGCTTTTCCGTTATGGGCAATCTCTTGTATTTTTCCGGAACTGGTGTTTGTTGTCATATAAACAACCAGGGGATTGCTTTCTTCCTTATATAGCGGGATAAGCTGAGGATATTGTTGCTTGTTTCTGAGGTTTAACATCGCCCGTGTAGATGGAAAGCCGTCGGTGCCAATGGTTGTTAATTCTGTAAAGGAAGCCTGTTCGATCACTTCCTGGCATTCCAATTGTTTTGCTGTTAAATTTATCATGATTTATTCTTGTTACAAGTATTATTTCAGAGCGTTTGCAAATATATTGTTACGAGGCTATGTCTGACCTTTACGGAAACATAGCTCCGCATCTTAATACACCGTCACGAGTACTCGAGATGGTGTAAGTGTTTCTCCCCTTCAGCTCAGCTGGCGGGACAGATAACTTGATCATGTGCTGTACTTATTCTTTGTTCAAATATTGTTGAGTTGTTATAACAGTTGCGTAAAAATAATTTAATGCTGATAAAAAGCTTTTTTGAACTTCTTCTGCTTTTACCATCTGTCCATATATTTCCTGATCTTTTGTTGCACAGGCATCTCCAATTAATATAATGTTAAATCCAAAATCTTTTGCTGCTCTTACGGTCGCATCAACACACATATGAGTCATCATACCACAAATAACCAAATCAGTTATATTTTTACCTTTTAAATAATCAAGCAATTCAGTTCCTCTAAAACTATTTGGGTAATGCTTGACAATTACCTTTTCTTGTTCTGATGGTTTTACATTATCATGAATTTCTGCTCCTTTTGTTTTTGGCAAAAAAAATGTTGCAGTAGGACTTGTCGCAATATGTTGTATATGGACTATTGTCAAACTATCTGCTCTAAATCTATTAAGAAGCAATTTCGCATTATCACTTGCTTTATCAGAACCGACGAGTGTCATTGCTCCTTTATCGAAATAATCATTTTGAATATCAATAATTATTAATGCCTTTTTCATATTTTGTTTTATTTGATTTTGTTGCGAAAAACCAAGATTTATTGACAAACCATAAATCGTTAAAGCTAAAATTATCGGTTTCATGTTATAGAATTTTCTTAGTATATTAAGGATGTTTTATTTATGCATTTGATCAATTATTCTCAAACCATTTAATGATTTTGGGATACAAATCGGTAACAGTTTCGTTTGGTAATTTATTTTTATAAAGGTCAATCAAATATGTGTCAAACTCTTTGAATTTTATAAAGCCCCTTCCGTTAGCCATATAGTCCTCGTTTTCTGCAATCAGCGTATTCGCTTCACTTTGATTTGCTTTGTCAAGAAACCATAAACTAACCAACCCCCAGCTCATATACTCATCAAAACAAGACCCCGGATTATTATAGTTTTCCGCTTTTTTAATATCTATCCATTTCGATAGATTACCCAGCACTGATGCAAATTTATTGTAGAAATTAAACTTCTCACCCACGAAACCGACATAATTATGGTTAAATTCAGTAAAAATAGCAGTACCTTTTATTAGTACATTGGATTCGGGAGAATATTTTTTTGAGTTGTAATATGGAAAGTTAACATGAGCAAAAACTTCCGTGAAGCCGTTGTTTGTAATAGTATTGGCATTTTGCCAACCATTAACTAATGGCGAAAAAATGATTTTCATTGCATTTATATCAGTGCCTGGAAAATTTTTGCTTAACCAATTGTGCATTCCATCAACATCCACTGAATCTTTATAAAAACTAATCTGATTTTGATACAATAACTTATTTTCATTATAGAACTGACGGAAATTTGTTTTGTCAGCAAAGTCCTGTATTAAATTAATATACGGTTTTAGTGTATTTATGTTTTCTCTTGAAGTGATGTTGTAAATTTTACTTTGAACTATCTTGCCCTTATTATTAAATTCGAAAGAATACGCGTCAAGTTTTAATTCACAATGAAAAATGAGGTTGGGTGGTGCTATCAAACTATCAATAATGGAAATGATTTTTTCATCCTTATATTTATCGAAATGATTGATAACGGCTTGGTAGTATTCTGTGCCTTTTTGTACGATGCTATGGCCATCTTTACCCGTTGGGGTTAGTGCGAGAATAATTTGAAAAAGTTCATACACTTCGGGAATCTCAACAAATGTTTTCCCATTATTCGCTTTTTTATATTCTTTTGTGAATTTCGCTTTTTTTACATTCCTATCCCTTTCAGCTTTAATCTGTGTATTAGCTTTGATTGCTCCATTTTGCAGGACGATGAAATTTACGGTTTCACCAGGTTTTACAATAAACATCAGAGAATCACATTCAGATACAAATGCAACAGGGGTTTTCCTTTTAATAGTAATGTTAAGTATGTCTGGATTCAACTCTGGCGAGATATTCCAACCATCATTATAATGAACATTTCCAACATAATAACTAATTTTCTGTTTATTTGTCTTTAAGACTGGCAAATTGTTTTGACCATAAAGGATATTCCCAACTATAAAAAGGATGGTCGAAATAAAAATTTTCATTCTCATATTTTCAAATTTTCAATTTAATATTAATTTATGCGTTTAGCTTGCTCCTAACGTTCAGTATATGCAACGTAAGCGATTGCGGGCATCTTTTTTATCCGCCAAGACAAATCTTGCGCGGCACACAGCCCTTGATCTTGCTACGATGCGCGTATTTTGTATATTCATTGCGTGTGCCCTGCATAAGCAACACGCACCTATTTAAAATTTTTAAAAAGTTCAAAAATACAAATATTTTTATAAGCAAAACAATAGGTGTTTTTTAATGATGTGCATCCCCATTGTAAGTTGGGGCAACCACAAAAAAACATTAGTATGGTGATATGGTGGTTCGCTGTGAGGTAATCATTGAATCGTAACGAAGTAAAACTCACGATTGATGGAAATAACGAAGTAGGATTGCAATACCAATGTCATTGGCATACCGTACTCACAAAGATATTCGTTTATCTTTTTTTACCGATGGCTTCGCCCATCGTTTTTATATGATGTCTCTTCGGGACTGGTCAATATCATTACTTTCCGGAATGCGCCCCGAAAGGGCATCATATCTTAACGCAGGGCAAAGCCCTGTGAATAGAAAACTATTGTTCCGAGAAAAGTGAAAAATATCTAATGTATTTTGTGTACAGTTCCCTTGCTAATTGACTTGGGTTTTCAGTGATCGTAGAATTATTTTTATACTCAGATTCACACCATTTCCACTCAAATTCAGCGATTTTCTGATCAAACAATTTCTGATCGAACGTGGTTGAATCTTTTAAAGACTTTCTGACATCATCAAAAAATAGCTCCCAGCGCTTTTTGTAATATGAATCGATTAACCCGCTAAAATCCCGTGCCGCATAGTCAATTAATTCGCTATCCTGCTGTCCCCAGGTGGTAATAAGAACTTTGGCATTCTTCTCAAAATATGACTTAGGGGCATCTGCCGCCTCAAATTTGTGAGAAGCGGTAATCCAATTGTTTAATGAAAATTCTGAACGGGTGGCAACTATTCGATCGACATCGGCTGCGATTTGAATAAATAGCGAGGCATACTGGTTGAAATGATCGATATCTTTGGCCTTATAGGCTTCAAAAGCCTTATTCCTTACGTGAAAACTTAAGTTGGCAAGAACTTGCCTGCAAACCATTACTAAATCGTACTGGTAACGAGGATTGGAAAGCGTCTTTTGATCGGCAAGGAGCATTTGCCCAAAAATATCGGCAAGTTTCTGATAATCATAAACCCCTCTTCGCGTATAGTTGGCGTTACCCTCAAACCGGGGTTGCATCTCAATGGTATTGCCAAGTCCAACTCCTGAAACAAGCTGATCGTAGGTAACATTTACCAACCGCCTCCAGGCATCTTCTGCAATAGGATCGGCCTGACCTGCACGCGAACGAGCATATTCAGTAATCCAGTCGTTGATGTTTGATGCAGAGTTGTCCCATGCATATTCGAATAACCACTCAAACATAAAGCGATTTACTCCAAAACCTTCAAGGGTTGATCCAATACCGCGCATTTGTCTTCGATTATCGTCGTTTTCAGTTGCAACCAGCAACTTTGAAACCTTTTTTATGGGGGCAGCCATTTGTGTACCCCCACCAAAGTTTCCGAGATAGCACCAGATATATGGCGCATCGAAAAACGCATCGGTGGTTCTCCAAATCTCGGTATTTTCGCAAAAATAATCGAGAAGCATCATTTTATCCTTTGGAACAGCCTTAATCATAGCCTCAAGGCGAGGATTTGTCCAATGCTTTCTATCGTAGTAAAATGTCCAACCCATTTGAACCCAAACAGCCTCTTTATCAATTTTCGACATTCCCTTATATATTGTTTTTGATACCGAGGCTAAGTAATCGGGTTCCCAACTTGGTGGATCCATTTCGTTAAAGGGGTCGGTTCCATAATAGTGATCAGTGCCGAAGTACTTTGTTTGTTCTTTAATAAACTCCTTCTGTATTTCAACAAAAAGAGGTTCCATTGGATTGAGAAAGTATGCATCGTACTGCTCTCCTGTTGAGTACGAGCCCAACGATGTCAGCTTCACCTTCGGATATATCCTCTCTATGGCTTTGGGTGTATGTCCGGCAAAAGCAGGTAATATTGGTGTCATCCCAAACGATCGTTCCTGTTGAAGAATTTTCTTTTGAAGTTCGAACTGTTGATTGATAAATGACTGGGGTAACGGGCCTAACCATCCATCCAAATTGCCCATCCTATGCCACGGAAGATGTGCCGGACCGGTAAAAAAGGCGCGGATTTCTTCGTCGGTCATCCCGAATTTCTTCCAGACTTTTTGCCAGATATATTCCTGACCGGTAATAGCTAATGGCATGTTTATCCCATTTAAAGCCATCCAATCGATAAATCGCTCCCAATCGTCCCATTGCCACCAAAGTGTTGTGTATCCAAATGTACAATAATTTAAGAAAAACCTTTTTTCGAACCGACATGATTTTCGAACCTTTTGCGGTACAACCGGTAAAACTGATGGTATATCTATTGGTTCTGCTTTATACCAGGATACTGAAGTGTGGCAGTAGTGGTTTAAATACCAGTTGAATGCCCGGGTAAGCGCTATACTGCTACTACCCCGCAATACTATTTTGCCATTCCTGCTCTCAAGCTCAAAAACCTCCTGGTTGTTATCGGCTGTAATTGTCTCCAGAATAAAATTGTCCGATTTACCTGGGGCTATCCTCTCAATTAAACCTACCACAGCGGCATTGTTAATTGTATTATTGGTTTTACCAGGTAAAGAGAATAAAGCATTCGTATTGGTAATTAAAATAACCAGTACTAAATTTCTGAGTAAAGAGTATTTAACCTTCATTGTTTATTTTTTTGCAATTCCTATGGGTATTTTATTTGATTTGATTCAATGTATATTCTGTTTCTTGATTATTTTCTCAATTTCGGGTAGTTTTTTCTTGTATTCATTTACATTCCACCCCTCATTATATTCTTTCATCGGCTGAAGCCCCATTGATTTACGTCTTTTGTCAAGTTTATCGGGATTAATCATTGGATAAATATAGCTTATTCCCGTGGTTTTGTCTTTAAATCCCTGACTCCCGTATATTTGTTTTTTGCCTTCTCTCATTGCAATTCTATCTTGTAGTATTGCGAGATTACTGGATAAAGTTTTTCCTTCTTTTTCTGCTTTTTTTATCATCGGCAGATATTTTTGCTGGGTTTTCAAATCTGCGTGTTGAATGACTAAAAATAGTGCCTGACTTCCATTCATTCCAACATCCTGAGGCCCCAACCAACCATATTGGTTCAAAATCTTATTTACTTTAATTAAATTAATGCTGTCTTTTTGTCTTACAATTGAACGGATACTATCGATAGCTTTCTGTGGAGCTTTGTCGGTTGTCAATTCAAGAAATTTTCTTCTATACGATTGATCTTCTTTATATATTGTATCTAAAGTAGGAAGTAATTCTGTCTTAAATCTACTTTCGTCAATGTCAAAACTAGTCACTTGTGAATGTCCGGTTGTACGAATAACAAAGAAACAAATCAGAAAGATTATTGCAGGTTTCATAAATTCTCTTTTTTTTGATTTCAAACTTACCGCTAACGATTGTATAGCCAACATTATGGCGGTTATACAATCGTAATTTTTATTGTTTTTCGCCCACAGATATAAAAACATTTTAAATATCCAAATTATCCAACTTACTTTTTATATTATCAAATCCCGCTTGTAACTTTAGAAGATTTGCAATTTTCTGCTTTCTTTTATCTTATGTTGTCTTCAATATTCATTTCTATTTTGCGGAATTACATCCCGAGTACTCGGGACCGCTATGTTTCGAGCGGCAAAACATTTGCCGCTCAGCCGGGGGCTTAGAATTTGATTAACGTTCTTATTCATATTCAACTTTTATATTTTTTAATCCATTTTTCAAATTTTCGTCCAATGTTTCAACTCCTATAAATAGTTGTCGTTTTGCGCGACTTAGTGCTACATAATATGTTCTTGTCTCTTCACCATTTTCTCCATCTTGGTCAATCAAACTTGCCGAATTAATTATAAAGTCTTCCAAAATTTTGTTGGCAGATTTTTTTATGTCTCCATCTTTATTTTGCTTATCATATAAGCATACCAAAACTGTATCAAATTCATCTCCCTTTGATTTATGAATAGTCCTAATTTTATCGGTGGTTAAGGTCTCTGTACGAATGAATGGAAAAAGTTCATTCAGCATTTTTTTATGAATAGGCTTTGGAGTTTTCAAACGACCTCCCATTTTTTCAATATTATAATCTGGTTTTAATTTGTCATGACAATAATTATAGATTATATGTATTTCATTTTCTTTATTGGCTTCAGTATATTCAATTATTTCTATGATTAATTTACGTCTAATCAAGTCAGGAATAATAATACCTGATTTGTAAAGTTTTACATATTTTTCAATTTCTTTTAATGCATCTTTTCGTTTGTTTTCTTTAAGAAGCATTACCGATTTTGCCAATGCTATAATAAAGTAGCAACGCTTGTAATCACTATCATTGGTGAATAATTCAGAAACTAAATCGTTTTCAACATGACTAACCCCAAATTTTAATTCTTGGATACTGTTATTATTCCGTGCAAGAATTCCAATTTTAGCATCACTGTTTTTCTTGTTAAGTTCAAATTGGGTTATCACTTTGTTTTTGATTCCTTCAAAACTGCCTGTCAACAATTTGACTGGTTTAAAACTTTCATTTGTTTTGGTTTGTTGAATATCTTGTCTAAATGTGTTTAGAAAATCAACTATCTCCTGTGTGCTTCGGTGGTTTGACGATAATTTGTAATTAATTAAATTGGGAAGGGTAAACAAATCAAAATCACTCCGTTTTGCACCAGCAAAGCGATAAATTGATTGGGCAGGGTCGCCAATAACTCCGATAACTGTTCCCTTTTCTGCAAGTTTTTTAATTATCCAAGATTGTAAAGGTGTAGTATCTTGAAATTCATCAATAAAGATATAGGGAAATTTATTTGTTACAAATTCAATAACTTTTGGGGCTATTTTAAAAATTTGATATGTAAAAAATAAAACATCTTCATGGTGAATTATGTTGTAACGCCAATATGTTTTTTTGTATTCAAGTATTTTTGATGTAGGAAAGCTATACATTTTGGTAGCTTTCTTAGTTTTTGAAATAAATTGTGGATAGAACTTAACTCTGAAAATTGGCTTAATATTATCATTTTCTAAATTCCAATCCAATTTATTTAAGTAGTAAAATGTTTTATCAATATTAGCCCAATTATCGTCATCAGTTTCATTTGAAGTTAAATATCTTATAGAATTATCATTGCTTACCCAACTTTCAATCCTGCCTTTATTTGGTTTATGTTCGTCGTGACCACTCAAATCTGTTATACCATATTCTTTTGGAATTATAAATGCAAACGGTTTAACTACATTTCTGTATAAAAAGCTATGAATTGTGCTGACATCACAAAAATCTTCAACATTACTTTTTTTAAGTTTTGCAGAAATAGTTTCGGCTGCAATATTGGTATAAGTTATACAGCCAATCTTCTTAATCTTTCCTAATCTTGTTGAAGTATTAATTACATGCTGAATATGGCCAATTTGTTCTTTTCTGCCAGCAAGCCAAGTAGTTTTCCCTGCTCCCGGACCTGCGGTAATTTTAAAATGTCGTTCAATGTCTGGCAAAGGTATTGGTAGTTCAACTGGTTCCATTATTTCAATATTTCATTAATTGCATCTTCAATATATTTCGGTACTACAAATTCCGGTTTTTCTTTGACTAAATCATTGCGCAAATTTTCGGCTAAATACAAAGCATGTTCGCCTTTTAATTTTTTCACAATAGAGTAATAAACTGCGGATAAATATCCTTTTGCCTTTTCTTCTTCTGACCAACTGGAAGCATTCATTTTTTCCGAAATGTTTTCAGTTGAGTTATGTGTTTGATATTTTGAAACTAATAAAGCATAATCATCTGATTTTAATTTAATAATTTTTTGCAGTTCAATAAAATTCACTCTGGTATGTGGACTATTTTGTTTAGGAAAGCAATCAGTTATTAGCAGTTCACTTGTTAGATTGTATTTAGCTAATTCATATTCCAAGGTTTTCCCTTTTCCTTCTTCTGGGTGGAATATATTAATGTTTGTGAATTTATTCTCAAAATCTTCTTTGAGAGTTTTAACATGACTTGCAAGTGGTTTTGATTTATTGTCTGCTTTTAATTCGAACGGAAAACAACTATACCAATGATTATCGCCTTTTTGTATTTCAGGGTCGGCATCGGTGATACAAACAACCTTTTTGTTTATAGCAAATGGTGTTTCGGTTTCATTTTTATAAGCAAATATTGGCAAGAAATGGTTAAAGGTTCGGCTATCCACTGTAACAGTGCTTATATGTTCGTTTATCAGTTTTTCTTCATTTGTAATATTATTATTATCTTTTTGATAAGCCGCAAAAACAGGCAACAAGATTTGTTCTGCCAAACCTTCAACAAATATTATTTTGTCGGCTAAAAGCATGTTGGATTTTGTTGCATCAAGAAAACGTTTCACATGATTTTTTGAAATAGTATTCGTACCAAATGCTTTACCAGGATAGCCAACTTTTCCGTTTCCATACAAACAAATTAAGCTATCCAACTCTACTGCCGATGTTATATGGGTGGAGTGTGTTGTTACAAAAATTTGTCGAACATTTCCATCGTTACCAGATTTGCTGAGATTTTTATTCAAAAATTGTAAAAGTTTGAATTGCATTGATGGGTGCAAATGAGCTTCTGGTTCTTCAATTGCAAGTATTGGAAAAACTTTTGCATTTTCTCCATAGATTGAATTTTGACTTTCAATTTGCATTTTGGAAAGAACAAGTGCGATATAAAGCAAATTATTATATCCAAGACCATTATTACTAATTGGTATTGGAACATCTATTCCTTCTTTTTTAACAACTAATCGTAATGCAAATAATAAATCTTCAACATTTACATTAGTGTCAAAATCTGGACTGCCAGCTTTACTTGCTCCTGTTTCTGTCGAATACTTTAAAATATTCTCTTTTGAAATCCTGTCCTTTAAAAAATTAAACAGACAATTGGAAAGTTTTGCAAAACGATCTTCTTTATGTTTTAATAATGCCTGTTGTTGTTGTTCTAATTTACTAATTTCCCTTCCTTGCGTTATATCATAATCTAAAAAATAGGTTAGCACTTGTTTTAGAATTGTATTATAGCCGTAAAACATTTGATGTTCAGCATCACGAATTGCATCTAAGAACTGAAAGTCAAACTTATCTAACATCTCAGCATCTGCTTTTGATTTTTTATCTGGGTCGCCACCATAAATTCTTGAAAAATATTTTTTCAGAAAAAACTTTTCAATTGTTTTCCATGCTTTTAATTTATCATAACACCCATCTGATTTTTTACATTTATCTAATTCTGCGTTATAATCATCAATTTTCCCAGATAATTCATAGCAGAAAGTCAATTTAGCAGTATATTCGTTATTAAGATTCTCTATCCAATCATATACAACAACTTTATCATTTTCAGTCTCCTCTTTTTCACCTTGAAATGTAACTTCTATTTGGATTTTTGGTGGAATGCTAAAATCAGAATATTCTTTATTGAAATCATCAATTGTTAATTTTGGTTTACTGTTTCTATCAAAAACCAATTGCAAAGCTTTAATTATATTAGTCTTTCCTGCATTGTTATGTCCTGTCAAAACATTTATACCTTTGACAAATTCGAAAGTTCTTCCTACACTGTCAAAGTTCCTATAATTTTTTATCGTGATTTTTGATATGTACATTTTTTGCATTTTTAATTTCAATAAACGATAATTACTATATAACCCCCAAATAGCAGTTATATCGTAATTAGCTATTGTTTTTTTCGTCCACAAATATAAAAATATTTTAAATATCCAAATTATCCAACGTACTTTTTATTTTATCAAATTCGTTGGTTGCCATGTCTTCAAATTAACCCTGCCAGAGTTATTAACCATGGCAGGGTTAATTTTCCCGTTTGCTTCGCTCAGCATTTTCAAATCAACTAATCTTCAAATTTTCAAATTAGCATCCCGTTCGCTTCGTACAGGACTTCGCTATGCATTTTCAAATCTTCAAATCCTCCAATTTTCAAATCTGCCTATCCCGACGAAGAATCACTAAATCGTTCCTCCTAAGCGATTCTATGTCGGGATTTCGCTTCGCTCAACTGCCTACTGCCTATCCCGAATCGCTCCGCTCGGGATTTCGCTTCGCTCAACTGCCTACTGTCTTCTGCCTATCCCGATACATCAGGGCTCAATATTTTCAAATCAACTAATTTTCAAATTAGCTAATTAGCACATTAACTAATTAGCACATTATTTTCCTTCTTCTTCCGGTTCGTGTCTTATCCCGCGGTCGACAATCTTACGGGCATTTTTGTATTGCTGGTAAAAGTCGGGATTAGTATCGGCAAAGCCGGCAATCAGTCGGTCGAGCTTGGTGCGTTGCAAATCCGAAATTTCAGCTATCAGGGTATTGATATTTTTGGTGGCGGTACTCGAAAGGGTAAGCTTTTCCCTGGTCTCGGGCATAGCCACTAAGAATTGCTGGTGAAGGGTAAGGAGCAGTTCCAGCATTTCGTCGGTAACCCCATAGGCGGCAAGCTCGCTCTTGTGGGCGTTTGCCGTTTCGTACACCAGGCGGATGATGTCAGCTACCCGGTTTTCGCTGGCAAGGCTAAGGTCGGAAGCGGTGTAATTGATGTTTGCATCCAATTCAGTGTTTTCGGTGGCCACGGCAAACATCACTAATTTACGGATCACGTTCATACCCTTTTCCTCCATCTGCTTTCTTACATTTCCTTTCCGTTTGGTAACCCCGGTATTGTCTTTTTCCTGTATCTGACGCAGGTCGCGCACCAATTGTATCTTCGCTTTCAGAAGATCGAAAAGTACCATAATCGCAGCAATCATCGTCCAGATTGCAATGTTGTTAGCCAGCACAAGCACAACGGCTTCGGCGGCATTTAGTTTATTTTCATCGGTTGTTTTCATCAGTTTATTTTTTAGTTTATAATTTATAGTTTTTAGGTAATGTCCATAAAATATCATTTCCGGTTCGCAGTAGCATAGTCCGTTATGGATATTTCACGTCTTTGATAATTAATTTCGTTTACAAATATAAAAATTTTTTACTTATGCAAATAAATTTTCAAAAAAATGTAAAATTTTTCACTGTTGTCCGGTAAAAGTATTGATGCTAAAGTTCTTCAGGTAGCAAAATACTTTACCAATGGGGCGACGAAAAGCCTTTGGTACCTTTGTGATCCCGAGTACTCGGAGCTTTGAGTCCTTTGTGGTTAAATGTTAAAGTATTGAAACACAAAAATCACAAAGTATACACAAAGAAGAAAAATGAAATAAAAAATACTTTCGGTCAGTCCCGGAGGATAAGGTTCCTGACAAAATCCCGGTAAGCAATAATTTGAGTTACTTATGCAAATCAAGGGGTAAAATCTTCTCTGTGAAACTCTGTGATTCCTCTGTGAAACTCTGTGTTATAATGTCTTAAATTTCACAGAGAACCACGGAGAATTCACAGAGAACCACGGAGCCTGTTATTTATATCTTTTATTTTCAACTCTTGCTTCGCATTATTTTTTAGTTAAGATTTTATCAGAATTGAAACGCTACTTCACAATAGGGAAACTCTATTTCACATTAGGGAAGCTCTATTTCACAATAGGGAAGCTCTAATTCACAGGAGAGAAACTCTAATTCACAGTAGAGAAACCCTAATTCACAGTAAGGAAACTCTAATTCACAGGAGGGAAGCTCTAATTCACAGAAGGGAAGCTCTAATTCACAATAGGGAAACTCTAATTCACAGTAGAGAAACTCTAATTCACAATAGAGAAGCTCTAATTCACAGGAGAGAAGCTCTAATTCATAATAGAGAAACTCTAATTCACAGTAGAGAAACTCTAATTCACAGTAGGGAAACTCTAATTCACAATAGAGAAACTCTAATTCACAATAGAGAAACGCTGCTTCATAAAAGTGAAATTCTGTTTCATTTATTTTTGTATTTTTGTATTCTAAAATTCATTACTTATGGCAGAAACAATTCATCAATACATACGCAATTATATGTATGCAAATAAAATAAGCGCTGCAAGCCTTGCTGCAAGCCTTACTATGACTAAGCGCAATGTATACAACATTCTCAATAACGGGAATATCACCGTAGCGCTTTTGCAACACATCTCCGCAGCGCTTCATCACAACTTTTTTCTCTTTTTTACCGGCGAAACCGATATTCAGGCAGAGCTAACCGCTGTAAAGGAGGAAAACAGCCGTTTGTCGCAACTCGTTACCCAACTCGAAACGGACAAAAAGCAGCTTGAAATGCTCAACCGGCTGCTGATGGAGAAATCTTCCTGAAATCCCGTAAAAATACACTTTGCGTTTCTGATGAAAGCCCGGGAACTCTTTATGGTTATTTTTTAAGTAATAGAAACTACAAATTGTCGTATAATTGAATTTGAAAACCTTAGAATAGGACACAGACTTTTGCTGATATAGCTGATTTTAAAATGGATTTTAATTCCAATAAGTCAGAATGATTTTCAGACATATCCAATCTTATTATTCATGCTTGCATGAATAGAATCAGCGTTAAATCTGTTTATATTATGATTCGTATTTATCCGTTTTTTTCCGTGAAATCCGCGTCCTATTCTTTTTTGATATGTAACATTCTATTTGTCCAATTACTTAATTATTGTTGTCCGGTAAATTTACATTACGTCACATCCGGGACTTTGGATTAATACATAATCAATATTCTACATTCTACCGATATTTTATCCCTCAGGGACAGTTCCGTTAGGAAGCAAATATCAGTAGAAATTAAAAACAACCTCATTTTTTCCTAAGGCCCATAGGGACGCAACAAATACAATGTTTTCATGAGCCGCAACAGATTTTAACCGGATAACATGTTTTTAAATTTTAAAATAGTGGAGTAAAATGGCGTTTTAAATTATTATTCATACTTTTGCTTTAAAATTATATTTCTACCGTTAAAATTCACATGAAGCAGGATAAATTTTCCGTCGTACCCCTTGAGCGTTTGCTCCGTCTTATTCTCGAACAATTAAAGGATGGCCAGTATTTTGGATTGGATAAAGATTTGTTTTATACCGGTTCCGAACCTGCTATTCAAAGTAAGCGTTTCGGTCAGCTGCTCGAAACTCCGCTGGGCGTAGCCGCCGGACCACATACCCAGATGGCACAAAACATCATCGGGGCATGGCTTTGCGGCGCACGTTTCATCGAACTGAAAACCATCCAGACCCTCGATGAACTGGACGTTTCCAAGCCCTGCATCGATATGTACGACGAAGGCTACAACTGCGAATGGTCGCAGGAACTCAAAATCAAAGACAGCTTCGACCAATACTTGAATGCCTGGATTATCATACACATGTTAATGGGGCAGGGGAGGTTTGGAGGCATCTTCAACATGAGCGTCGGCTACAATTACGAAGGCATCCTTAACGAAAATGTGCAATGGTTTTTCGATAAGATGAGCGATTGCCATGCCGAAAAGCAGGAAAAGATTAACGCCATTCGTAAGATTTATCCCCGGATTGATGAAATTGCCATTCCCGATTGCATTTCAAATAATGTTACCCTGAGCACCATGCACGGCTGTCCGCCGCAGGAGATTGAAAAGATCGGTTTATATCTTATTGAAGAAAAAGGTTTGCACACCACCATCAAGCTGAATCCCACGCTGCTTGGTCCGGATAGGCTGCGCCGCATTCTGAACGATACCCTCGGCTATTCCACTCCCGTTCCCGACCTTGCTTTTGAACACGACCTGAAATATCCCGATGCGCTAAACATTATCCGCAACCTTAGCCTTGCGGCAGAAAAAAAGAACGTACATTTTGCCATTAAACTTACCAATACTCTTGAAAGTCTGAACTTCCGTAACGTCTTTCCGGAAAACGAAAAGATGATGTACATGAGCGGTAAGGCTTTGCATCCCATAAGTATCAACCTTGCCCATAAACTACAACAGGACTTCGGCGGTAAGCTCGACATCTCCTTTTCTGCCGGTGCTGATTGTTTCAACTTTGCCGACATCCTCGCCTGTGGATTGAAACCCGTTACCGTTTGTTCCGACATCCTGAAACCGGGTGGCTATGGACGGCTGAGCCAGTATCTCGAAAACTTAAAAGAAGAGATGCATCGCCTTTCGGCAAACAGTCCTGACGATTTTATCCTGAAAAAGGCAGGAAATGCCTTTACGGATGTTTCAGAAGCCGCTTTGCATAACCTTGAAAAATATTCCGCTGAGGTGCTTTCCAATCCCGTTTACCGGAAAGGACATTTACCAAAAGACATTAAAACCCGGCGTCCGCTCGGCTATTTCGACTGTGTTCATGCGCCTTGTGTAGATACCTGTCCGGCTAATCAGGACATTCCCGAATACATGTACCTTACGTCTGAAGGCAGGGTTGACGATGCTTTTCGTACCATACTTCGCACCAATCCTTTTCCCACGGTTACCGGTATGGCCTGCGATCACCTCTGCCAGACCAAGTGTACCCGGATAAATTACGAGGAAGCTTTACAAATAAGAGAAATCAAACGTTTTGTTTCCGAACAGGCCGGGGGAAAAACCGTTCCGGCAACACTTCCATCCAATGGATTGAAAGCTGCCATTCTCGGCGCTGGTCCTGCCGGTTTGTCCTGCGCCTGGTTTCTTCGCCTCTCCGGCTTTGAAGTGGATGTTTTTGAAGAAAAAGCCTATGCCGGAGGCATGGTTGCCTCGGTGATTCCTTCTTTCCGCATGCCCGGAGCCGGTATCGAAAAAGATATCGAAAGGATAGTCGATGCCGGAGTAAAAATACATTTTGAAACACCCGTTACCGGGGAAACCTTTGAAAAACTTCAACGGGATTACGATTATGTTTTCGTTGCCACCGGAGCCAAAAAAGCGAAAAGACTCAACATCCCCGGCGAAGACCTTCCGGCCGTAACCGATCCATTAGCATTTCTGAGTCTTGCCAAACAAGAAAAAGTTTTATCAACCGGCAATCATGTCATCGTCATCGGAGGAGGCAACACCGCCATGGATGCCGCACGGATGGCTAAGAAAATTACCGGTAAAAACGGTAACGTTACCATCGTTTACCGTCGTACCCTTGCCGAGATGCCTGCGGCTTACGAAGAGGTGGAAGCTGCACTTCGCGAAGGCGTGGAAATTCTTACACTCACAGCTCCGCTCCAAATTACGGAATCTGTTCCGGGAAAAGTTTTGCTTCATTGTCAGAAGATGGAACTGAAAGGTGTGGACGAGAAAGGACGCCTCCAACCGGTAAGTATCGAAGGTTCCGGATTTGATCTGGAAGCAAGCATGATTATCCCGGCGGTAGGGCAGGATGTGGTGATAGATTTTATGAATCCATACCTTACGGTGAACAATCCTGAATTCCGGACTAAACTGCCCAATGTGTTTATTGGTGGCGATGCCCTGCGTGGCGCTTCGAGCATCATCCGCGCCATCGGCGACGGGCAAAAAACGGCCCGGCTCATCGTTGCACAGGCAGGAAAACAATTTCCGATAATTGCTCCGGTAATCAATAAAGATATTGACTTCTGTCAACTGGCGGTTAAAAAAGCCCGGAAGGTGAAACCGGCAATCGTTCCTGCCGAAGAAAAACCTTATGCCATTCCACCCGCTTTTACCATTGAACAGGCAAAGACTGAAGCCTCCCGTTGCCTTAGCTGCGACGAGGTTTGCAATGTTTGCGTAAGCGTTTGCCCCAACTTTGCCAATTACGGTTACCAGACAGAACCGTTAGCGTTTATGCTGAAAAAGATTACCAAAAAAGACGATAAAATCACTCTGGAGGACGACAAGATTTTCCAGATACAACAGCGTTTCCAAATCATGAACATCGGTGATTTCTGTAATGAATGTGGAAACTGCAACACTTTTTGTCCTTCCAATGGCGCTCCGTACAAGGATAAACCGAAGTTTTACCTGACGATAAAGAGTTTTAACGAAGCGGAAACGGGCTATTACCTGAGTAAATTAAGCGACAAAACCGTGTTGATCTATAAAGAAAAACAAAAAATTCGTACGCTGACCTTTAAGGAAAACCAGTATCGTTACGAAACCGATGAGTGGGCAGCTACTTTTATGCTGCCGAATTTTACACCTTCGGATATCGTTTTCAAGGTTCCATGCCTGGTAACAGCCTCTTCCGAACTGGCGGCAGAGATGTTTATTTTGATGAAAGCTGCAGAAAAATTATATTGATAGAACACGGATGACACAGATTAAACGGATTAAAAACAGAAATAGTATCGAAATATTACTTAAAGATTTTACTGAGCAAAACATCTTTGAGTCCTTTGTGAAATCCATTGTGCTCTTTGTGGTTAAATCTTAAAATTATTAAAAAACAAATTATAAAATGATAAACGTAACTACCGAAGTAACCAATCCGCAGGTATTGGGAAATACCATCAAACGCTTTCGCGAAAGAGGAATAATCCTTCCTACCTTCAACCAAATGCGCAATCCGGAACTGATTCCGGATAAGATTAAAGAAAAGCTCAAAAGCATAGGCCTGTGGGAACTAAACCCGCTGAACCTTTTCCGTATCACCTGGAAGAATGAGCCTGTGGAAAAAGGCGGACTTTATGGCGGTGTGAATTATATCGAAATACCCAAGGCCATTAGCGGCGTGGATACACGTATTGTGCTTCTGCTGGGGAAATATTTTCCGACCGGCGCTCACAAGGTTGGTGCTGCCTACGGTTGTCTTGCTCCTCGTATCCTCACCGGTGAATTTGATCCTTCTTTTCATAAAGCCGTTTGGCCCAGCACCGGTAACTATTGTCGTGGCGGCGCTTTCGATTCATACCTGATGGGTTGCACTGCCGTTGCCATCCTTCCGGAAGAGATGAGCCGCGAACGTTTCGACTGGCTGAAAGAGATAGGCGCTGAAGTGATTGCCACTCCCGGCTGCGAATCCAACGTAAAAGAAATTTACGATAAATGCTGGGAAATACGCCGGACAAGAAAAGACTGTATCATCTTTAATCAGTTTGATGAGTTTGGTAATCCGGTTTGGCATTACAACGTTACCGGATACGCCATCGAGGAAGTATTTAATTCCCTGAAAGGCAAAAACGGTAACCTGGCGGCTTACGTATCTTCTACGGGTTCTGCCGGGACCATTGCTGCCGGAGATTATCTGCGCACCCTGCATCCGCATGTCAAGGTGTCGGCTTCCGAAGCTTTGCAATGCCCTACCTTGTTGCAAAACGGTTTTGGCGGGCATCGCATCGAAGGCATAGGCGACAAACATGTTCCCTGGGTTCATAATGTGAAAAATACCGATGTGGTTACCGCCATTGACGATGAAGACTGCATGCGTGTTCTACGACTTTTTAATGAAGAAGAAGGAACGAAATATCTTAAAGAAAACGGCGTGGATAAAAAGTTAGTCGACGACCTGCATCTGATCGGAATCTCTGGCATTGCCAACCTGATTTCTTCCATCAAGATGGCAAAATATTTCGAGATGAACGGCGACGACATCATACTTACCATTGCCACCGACTCTGCCGACATGTACCAGTCCAGAATCCAGGAACTGAAAGAAGAACGGGGAGTATACACCATGTTGCAGGCAGCCAGGGATTTTGAAAAATGCCTTTATGGAACGACTACCGATCACATGAAAGAACTTTCCTACCAGGATCAGAAAGCCATTCATAACCTGAAGTATTATACCTGGGTAGAACAGCAGGGCAAGACGATTGAAGACCTGAACCAGCTTTGGTACGATCGTGATCTGTGGCCATCACTTTTCCATCAGAGTGAAAAATGGGATGAGATGATAGAAGAATTCAACGAACGGACGGGATTGCTTTAAGATAAGTTAAACCCTCAAGGTTTTCAAAACCTTGAGGGTTTGCAGTAGAACTTGGAAAAGTTATAATTGAAGAATTATTAAAAACAGGTTATGCCAAAATTTCATTACCAATGCGTCAATTGCGGAAAAGAATATCCTGCGGATGGTATCCGTTACCTTTGCCCGTCCTGCGAGAGCGGCAATACTCCGGATGCTCCGCCCAAAGGAGTGCTGAAAACGGTTTACGATTACAATAAACTCCGCAAAGACGTTGCGCCGGGTGAGCTTTTTAAAAACTTATCTCAAAATGGTTTCCTCGATTTACTGCCGGTAAATTCGATAGAAAGCTTCGGCCCGCTGAAAGTTGGAAATACTCCGGCCTACCATTGGCAGCAAAAGAGCAGAAACGGTACGCATCTGCTTATTCTGAAGGATGATTCGCATAATCCTACTTTTTCGTTTAAGGACAGGGCATCGGCATTGGTTTCGGCTTTTGCCAAAGAGAATCATATCCATACCATCGTTGCTGCTTCCACCGGTAATGCCGGCTCTTCGCTGGCGGGTATCTGTGCTTCGCAAGGGCAAAAAGCAGTGATTTTTGTTCCGGCAGCGGCGCCCAAAGCAAAGTTATTGCAGATAATGTTGTATGGCGCAACCATCGTCCCGGTGGACGGAAATTATGATGCAGCTTTCGATTTCAGTCTGCAAGCCACAAAGGAATACGGACTCTACAACCGGAATACGGCCTACAATCCGCTGACCATTGAAGGAAAAAAGACGGCTGCCTTTGAACTTTTTCACCAATGCGGAAATCAGGTGCCGGATATGATTTTTGTTTCTGTTGGTGATGGCGTCATCCTTTCCGGGGTTTACAAAGGCTTTGAAGACCTGTTGATGCTTGGCATTATCGAAAAGATGCCACGGATCGTTGCCGTGCAGGCAGAAGGAAGTAACAGCATCATTCGCAATCTCCATTCTGAAGTGTTTGAGCCATCGACTGCACAAACCATAGCCGACTCCATTTCGGTGGTCATTCCCCGGAATTTCTATATGGCAAAGGATTTTCTGCTGAAATATAACGGAGAAGGCATTGCCGTGTCGGATGATGCTATTCTGAATGCTTCTCTGAAGCTGACACGGAATTTTGGTATCTTTACCGAACCTGCCGGTGCAGCCGCTTTTGCAGGATATCTGAAATATTGTGAAACAAATCCGCCGGAAAACGACAGCAAGATTGCTGTTCTGCTTACCGGAAGCGGACTGAAGGATTTGAATGCTGTTTCATCGCTGGTTACTTTGCCGGAAGCAATTAAAGGTGAAAAATTTATTTATAAGGATATTTAGGACTTTTTTATGAGCTTTAATTACCGTAATATCTTATTAGTAATCTCTTTTATATTTTTACTTCAGGGTACATTAAAAAGCCAAATAACTGGTTATGTTTTTGACATTACGGATAATTCCCCTGTTGAAAATGTAAACATCGTTGTAAAAGGAACAAATGCAGGCACTACAACCAATGCAAAAGGATATTTTCGGCTTAACCTTGACAATCAAAAAGCAATATTAATTTTTTCTCACTTGTCATTCCAATCGGATACTCTTAGCCTTCCCAATACAACAGCTTCAAAGCCTGTTACCATTTTTTTGATATCTAAAATGATTAATCTTCAAGAAGCTACAATTACTTTTAACAGAAATAAGAAAGATTTATTCTGGGTAAGTGATTACATTTTTGTTGAAAAAAACATTTTGGTTCTCGGAAATGATCTTTACAAAAATATTAATAAACTGATTTTACTTCGCAGTTTAAATGATACTATTTCAAGCATTTGTTTGCCTTCATCCTTTAAACCAAGAGGCTTATTTATTGATTGTATGGGTGGTTATCAATTGATTGGAAGGGATTCTGTATTCCAAATAAATATTGATTCATTAGGAATATCTTTCCCATTCAGTGTAAGCATTGACAAATTTAACGATGCTGTATCGGATTGCATGTTTGACGTAAAAGATTATCTTGTCTTTAAAACAAAAGCTTCAAATGAATATCTGCAAGAATATTACGGAATAAATAAGCATGATAATACATCAAAAATTTTTATTACTTCAAATGAAAAACGAAAGGCAAAAGAAGCAAGTGATTATATATCATGGCTAGTTAAAAATAATGCAGTAGGAATGTCCGATATTTCTGCAAGAATCCGGTTTGAAAAAACTATTATGTACCCTCCGTCGTATCTTGCACTAAGTAAAATAGATAATAAAATCTATTTTTTTAATCATGCATCCGGGAATATTGAAGTGTATTCCGAAGATTTAAGCCTAATTAATAGTATTTCTATTTCTTATATAAATAAAAAAAATTGGGTTCACCGGATTATAACAGATAAATACAGAAATAAGGCTTATACCATCTTTTCAAAAAATGCAGAATGTCAAGTTGCAGAAATTGATTTAAGCAATGGACAATTGAAAAATATTATAAAGATTCCATTCTCTTTTCCGCAGAACATACAAGTAAATGATGGATGCATTTATTTCCTTTATCATGACTTTCATGATGAAAATAAAAAGAATACATTATTTGGCATAAAAATAAAAGAATAACAAACGAATGAAAGGTATTTATAAATACGCTTTAATTGTAATTGCTTCAATGCTTATATATCTGAACATTCAGGCACAGACCCTAAAACCAGTTCGAGACCGTACCAAACAGAAAAATAACGGAGAATTGGTCTATTCTAAGGATGGAAGAATAATCCATGTAAAAACCAGCGAATTAGCGGATAAAACAATATTGTAGTTATGATAAAATTTACATTAAATAATCAACTTGTTACCTTTTCCGGCGATCCTCAGCTTAGGTTGCTGAAATATCTCCGGAACGAGCAGCACATCACTTCGGTGAAGGACGGTTGCAACGGTCAGGCGGCTTGCGGTGCCTGCATGGTGGAAATCAATGGCGAGGCGAAACTTTCCTGCATTACGCCCATGCAAAAGCTGGAAGGTGCGGTGGTAAATACTTTGGAAGGATTACCTGTGGAAGTCCGGGATGTGCTTGCCAAAGCTTTTGTGGAAAAAGGCGCCGTGCAATGTGGCTTTTGCACCCCCGGCTTTCTGATGCGTACCCATGTGCTTTTGCAGAAAAATCCATCCCCGACAAGGGAAGAAATCCGGCAGGCGCTTACGCTAAATTTTTGTCGTTGCACGGGTTATGTAAAAATTATTGATGCTATAGAACAGGCGGCAAAAGCTTTTCGCGAAAGAACCGGGATTGAATATTCAGAACTTTCCGGAGAAGTGGGAACTTCTTATCCAAAATACCAGGCTTACCAAACGGCTTTGGGAAAACGTCCGTTTGTCAACGACCTGCATTTTGATGGTATGCTTTACGGAGCATTACGGTTCAGCGATCATCCTAAAGCTAAGATTTTAAAAATAGATCATGCTGAAGCGGAAAAGTTTCCGGGTGTTGTAAAAATATTCACTGCCAAAGATATTCCGGGTAACCGTTTTACAGGTTTGATTTTTCCCGACTGGCCGCTGATGATAAAAACCGGCGAAACTACCCGCTACATCGGTGATGTGCTTGCCGGTGTGGTTGCCGATTCGGAAGAAACTGCCCGTAAGGCAGCGAGCCTTATTAAAATAGATTATGAGATACTTACGCCTGTTACCGATCCAATGGAAGCATTGAAAGAAGATGCTCCTCAGGTGCATCCCGACAGGAAAAATCTTTTAGAAAACTGCAGGGTTTACCGTGGAGGAGATGCAAAAGAGATTTTGGAAAAATCAGATTTTGTTGCCCAAGGTTTTTATCAGACACAACGGATAGAACATGCTTTTCTGGAAACAGAAACGGCCATTGCCTTGACTGAAAATGATGGTGTTCATCTATATTCTAATGGACAGGGGATTTATGAAGACCGACGGCAGGTTGCCAATTTGCTTAACCTTACGGCAGAAGAGGTAAGGGTAACGCTGGTTTCTACCGGCGGAGGTTTTGGCGGAAAAGAAGATATGACGGTTCAGGGATTCGCCGCGCTTTTTGCCTGGCATCTGAAAAAAACTGTAAAAGTCAGGCTCACGCGCGAAGAGTCCATCCGGATGCATCCGAAACGGCATCCTGTATTTATGGATATTGCTGTTGGTTGCGATAAAAACGGCAAACTTACAGCTATCCGGTTGAAAGCGGTGGGCGATACCGGCGCCTATGCTTCGGTAGGAAATAAGGTGATGGAACGCGTTGCCGGACATGCCACCGGCGCTTACCATTTTCCCTGCGTAAATCTTGAATCGCTGACTGTTTATACCAACAATATCCCGAGCGGAGCCATGCGCGGCTTCGGTGCCAATCAGGTTTGCTTTGCGCTGGAAGGTTGTATAGATGAACTTTGTAAGATGGGTGGCTTCGACCGCTGGCAGTTCCGCTACAATAATGCATTGGATGAAGGTGGGATGACCGCTACCGGCCAGGTTTTGAAAAAAGGAGTTGGCGTTCGTCAATGCCTGCTTGCCGTAAAACCTTTTTACGACAAGGCAAAAATAAAAGGGCTCGCCTGTGGCATCAAAAATTCAGGAGTTGGCAATGGCATGGCCGATTTCAGTGATGTGATTATCGAGATACATTCTGGTAAACGGGTTGTTTTGCACCATGGCTGGACGGAAATGGGCCAGGGAGTGCATAATATGGCCATACAGACGCTTCACCAGGAAACCGGCATTCCGCCCGAATGCGTGGAAGTGATTGTTGATACCAAAGCCGGGATTACTACCGGGATGACAACTTCTTCGCGGGCAACTGCTTTGCTTGGCAATGCCATCCTCGATGCGGCGAAAGCCATCCGTAAAGATTTGGAAAACTATTCACTGGAAGAACTTTCTGGCAAGGTTTACAAAGGAAATTATACCTGCGACTGGACTACCAAGCCGGGAGCGGAGGTTGAAGAGGTAATTACGCATTTTGCCTATGGTTATGCCGCCCAACTGGTGGAGATGAATGAAAAAGGTGAAATCACTACTGTTTATGCTGCCCACGATGCGGGAAAAATCATGAATCCGCTGATGTTTGAAGGACAGGTGGAAGGTGCCGTTCACATGGGATTAGGTTATGCTCTTTCCGAGGAGCTTCCGATGAAAGATGGTTATCTCGTTTCGGATAAAATCAAAGATTTACAAATCATCAAACCTAAAGATATGCCGGAAATTGTAGTGCTTGGCGTGGAAGTGGAAGATCCTGTGGGACCTTACGGAGCCAAAGGTCTTGGCGAAATCGGACTGGTTCCTACTGCTGCTGCTGTTGCCAATGCTTTCTGCGATTTCGATGGCAAACGTCGTTATTCATTACCTTTAAAAAGAAAATAATATGACTGTAATACTTAAAAATGCCACCTTTATCCATTGGCAGACTCTCGAATTCAGGCAAGCTAACATCCGCGTAAGCGAAAATGATGGCATCGAGTTTCTTTCTGCCATCCCGCAGGACGGCAAAGAGGAAATTCTTGATTGTACCGGAAAGTTAGTAACCAAATCTTTTGCCTGTGGGCATCATCATGTATATTCGGCTTTGTCGAGAGGCATGCCCGCACCGGAAAAGCCGCCGGAGAACTTTTATGAGATACTGAAATATGTCTGGTGGACACTGGACAAATGCCTTGATAAAGACATGATAGAAGCAAGTGCGCTGGCTACGGCTGTGGCTTGCGCCAAAAACGGGGTAACTTTTGTTGTTGACCACCATGCTTCGCCTTTTGCCGTGGAAGGCTCGCTGGAAACCATTACCAAAGCTTTCGATAAAGTGGGCGTTGGACACCTGCTCTGTTACGAAATCAGCGATCGCGATGGCATTGCCATTGCCATGAAAGGTTTGGAGGAAACGGAAAATTATCTGAAGAAAAACCAGGGACTGGTGGGATTACATGCTTCTTTTACTGTTTCGGAAGAAACGCTGGCAGAGGCGGTATCTCTTTCCGGCAGGATGAATTCCGGAATTCACGTCCATGTGGCGGAAGGAGAATACGATCAGCAACATTGTCTGAATACCTATGGCAAAAGGGTCGTAAATCGTTTGAAAGACGCAGGCGCATTAGAAAGTTCCAAAACCATCCTTGGTCATTGCCTGCATATTGACGAAAGTGAAAGAAAAATCATTCAGAATTCCCCGGTCTGGGTGGTTCAAAATCCGGAAAGCAACCTGAACAACAATGTTGGATACTTTAATTCCAGAGGCTTGAACGAAAATATTATGCTGGGAACCGATGGTATGCACAGCGACATGCTTCGCAGCGCCAAAGCGGCTTTTTACATCGGACAGGGATTCGACAGCATTGACTATCCGGGGATGTACCATCGTTTCCGCAACGTGCATAAATACCTCTCTTTAAACCATTTTTCCGGCGACGGGGACAACAACTTCGTGGTACTCGATTATGATTCGCCAACGGAAATAAACGCTTCCAACTTTCTGGGACATTTCCTGTTCGGCTTGGAATCCAGACATGTGCAACATGTAATTTCCAACGGGAAACTAATCGTAAAGGACAAAAAAATCATCACGGTAAACGAAGAAGAGATTCTGAGGTTTTCAAAAGAAGAAGGGAAGAGGCTTTGGAAGAAAATGATAGAACGGAGAGTCTAATTACGAATTAAAAATTACGAATTACGTAAATTCTTTCGGTATTAAATGGCCTCTGACATGATTTGTATAGTTTATTATTTTCAATCAAAATTTAATTCAAAATTGATAATTCGTAATTGATTTTTATTTATAAACGCTGACAGGTACTTCGTACGCTGTCAGGTTTTGGAAGATTTTCGTAATTCGTAATTCGTAATTGATCTAAAAATGCCTGAAATATTCATCAAAAACGGAACCCTAATCACTTCGGAAGACACCGACCGGACAAATATTATTGTCGAAAATGGCTTAATTTCTTCGCTTACTGATGAGGAATTGCCACCTTCCAAGAAGATGAAAATCATAGATGCCACGGGCAAACTGATATTTTCGGGGGGAGTTGACCCGCACGTTCATCTGCATTTGGATACGCCTGCCGGACCATCATGCGATGATTTTGAAAGTGGCAGCCGCGCTGCCCTTGCCGGAGGCACTACTTATTTCATCGACTTTGTTACTCCCGTCAGAGGCGAATCGTTGCAATCCGCATTTAAAAAACGCTTTAATGAATCCACAAACAGTCTCACGGATTACCATTTTCATATGGGTATTTCGGAATGGACTTCGCATACGGCAGATGAAATGGCCTGGTGTGTGCAGGAAGCGGGCATACGCTCGTTTAAAACGTACCTGGCTTACAAAAGCACCATTGGAATAGAGCCGGAAGAATTGAAAAAAGTGATGCAGACTGCCGCCTTGTTTGGCGCAACCGTTTTGGTGCACTGTGAGGACGGTACTAAAATTGTCCGGCTACAACGCCAGATGCTAAAACAAGGGAATACAGCCCCACGCTATCATGCGTTATCGCGCCCCGTGGAAACGGAAACAGCGGCAGTAAAACAGGCAATCGCCCTTTGCAGGGAGACAGGCTGTACTACGTATCTGGTTCATATTTCTTCCGCCGGATCGGTGGAACTTATTGCCCGTGCAAAGCGGGAAGGCTTGCCACTTTTTGCCGAAACCTGCCCTCATTACCTGTTGCTCGACGACAGTTGTTATCAAAAACCGGATGCCGAGGCGTTAGCTTACGTATTCAGTCCGCCCTTACGTAGCAAAGCCGACCAGGCAGCGCTTTGGGATGCTTTGCAAAGCGGAGTGATAGATACCGTTGCCACCGACCATTGCCCGTTCAATCTGCATGGACAGAAGGATGTTGGAAAAGATGATTTTACCCGGATTCCCAACGGAACGGGAGGCATTGAATTCCGGCTGCAACTGCTTTACACTTATGGCGTATTGGGAAAACGCATTTCGATGAACCGTTTTGTGGAACTGGTTTCTGACAATCCTGCCAGGATTTTCCGCTTATCGCAACACAAAGGCGATATACGCAAGGGTATGGATGCCGACCTTGTTATCTGGAACCCGGATAAAGAAATGGTAATCTCAGCCAAAACACAGTACCAGCATTGCGACCATACCATTTATGAAGGAATACCGGTAAAAGGTTTTGCTGAAATGGTTTTACTTAAAGGCGTTGTATACCACAGATAAACAAAAGATAACCCTGTCAGGTTTCCAAAACCTGACAGGGTTTAATAGCCTGTCGGCATATTTTTATTTTAATATAATTATGGAAATACATCCCGAAATACTCGGGACCGCTATGTTCCGAGCGGAATTACAAATTCCGCTCAGCCGGAGGCAAGGAATTTCAACTGGGTAGTGGCACTAACCAACTCGTTTTTTTCTTTCTTCAACTTCGCTTTAAGATATTTCCAATAGTTGCGGGTTTTGGTGTAGTCGTCCTGGTCGGTGAGCACGGCAACAATATCCAACACACTAAACCACCACCTGGCGTTTTGCTCGTCCCAAACGGCCCGCACTTCGCGATCGTCAAAAAAACGTATGGATATTTTTGCATTACTCATCATTTAAATGTTATCTGTTCTGTTACTCTAAGATTTTCTGTCCAAAGTTATGATGATTTTTATCTTGTAGTTGCGTTAGCATATTTTATTTTAATATAATTGCAGAAATACATTCCGAGTACTCGGGATGGTGTGAGAGCCTCCTCGATAGGCAATTTCGCCTATTGGCGGGCCACTCGATTATGGCAGGTGTTCTTTTTTTGTCTTATTTATTAGTTTGTCCCATGATAATTGTTAAATGTCGATATTGCATTGCTATTTAAATACTAGACAATTGGAATTGCTTCACTGCATGATTTACTCTGGAAACCAGCTATAATTAGCTATACCTTACTACAATTTTAATTTCACCCTTTTTATTAATTTCAACAGTGTTGAAATAACCCATAGCCTTTAATTTTTGAGCTATTGATAAATTTAATTCATTATTCTCCCAAGCAGGTTTATTTCTTAATTTACTTGCTTTCTTATAAACTCCACCAATGTTATCAAGAATCAAATCAATCTCTGAAAAATCAAATTTATATTTATTCAACAATTTAAGTTTGTTGTGCAGAAAACGACATTTTTTTATCACATGAATAATCTTTTCATTCTCGATTGATTCACTATCTGATAATGAAAGCACAATACTAATTAATTCTGCAATTTCTGAATCACTAATTTTGTCAGTAGAAATTTGTGCCACCAAGGATTCCTTTTCATTAAAGGTCACTTTCTTTGAATCAAGTAATTTTTTATGGAGTTCTAAACTAAAATCATAATCCTGATAGTCTTTTAAAAATGTATCTAAGTTGTTAGTAGTAAAATATAAAAGATCATCTTTCAATTCACGATTAAGTATTTGCTCGTAATGGTGAGTATTAAAAGCTAATTTTTTTGACTCAATTAGTTTTGATATTTTTTCATTCGATAATTCTTCAAGATTAATATTATTATATATGTAAGGGAAAGTATTTATTAGCCATTCATAAGCATTATTTGACAATTTGTCGTTTTCTATAATATTAGTTTGCAACGAAATAGTAATATCTTTTTCTGTATTATTCTCATCAAATTTTAGTTTGTGTTGAGTAATAGTTTTGCATACACTTTCATTGTTAAGCCATTCTATAATCGTTTTATTTATTACATTATCTTTTTGTTTAAAATAATGAATAAGATTATTCCATTTAGGTTCAACACAATTTCTATCAAATAGTAAACTCCATTTATCTTTTTTTCCAAATTTATTTATATCAATAATTTGCGTTGAAATTTTTCCTAAAACAGTATATAATGTATCTATATCTTCCTTTTCATCCAACATCTCAATAAAAGAGAATATTGCTTCTTCGCTTTCATTTTGTTTTGATTCTAATTTAAAATATATTTCTTCGAGGTAAGTTGTAAAGTTTTCTGCAACATAGTCATTTAAAACGTCGTAATTCGAATCATAAATAGTTGTGTAATTTTGATTGTAGAATAGTCTATTAAATTCATTTTGACCAACAGAATATTTGTAGAAAAGCATTTGATACAACATGTTTTTATTTAGTTCATAGTTTTTGTTTTGGTAAATGTAATTGAATATTTGATTGTTATCATATTTCTTGAATGCGAGGTTTTGAAATTTTATATTTAAAACCTTTATTAGTTTCATAACATTCCCTATCTCCAAAGAAGTATCGAAAACTTCAATAAAATTACTTTTTGTAGTCAAGTATTTTTTCAAACTATCATCACCAGAAGCTGCATTCATTGATCGAATATTATCTTCCGAAAGAAAGAGGAATCGCTTTAGTAATTCATCTTTCTTTGAATCTTCAAAATTTTGCTGTTCTATATTCTTCCATATCGTTGGATCGTATTTTACGACCATAAGCTCAATAAATCTCTGTAATTCTTTTTGAGAATCTTGTAGATGATAAATTAACGGCAAAATATATTCATCAAAAGCTCCGTCGATGTACTCAAATTGTTTAAATAAAAGTTCAAGGCGACTATCGTTTTTATAATTAGGACTTTTGATAAGATTGTATATTATGTCTTTATTTAAGGTTGCTTCATATTCATATTCATCCTCGGAAATTCTAGAAATAAGTTCAGAAACGTTAGAAAGTTTAGTGTTGAAATTACCATCTTCCTTGTTTTTTACATTCAAAAGGAACTCAAAGTCTTTGTAACTCAAAACTCCTTCATAAAAATAGGAGATATATATTGGGTAATTTTCTTCAATATATCCTTTCCGTAAAAGCAACAACAATAATTTTTTCTCTTGAGATAAATTTTTGTCTTCATTTTCGGTTTTGTTATCATTATTATTAAAAATAATATCTTCCCAGCTATTGTCTTTATATTGTTTTATTAATTCAGATAATTTTTTTCGTTTTAATTTTTCTATTTCCTCTTCATTCTTACTAATTTCTAATTCTAATTTTAGTCGATCTTTTCCATTTCGTTGTTTAATAAGCTCAAATCGCTCTTTATACGTTTTTTCTGGATTAACTTTTTTTTGAATTGCCAGAAAATCTATATTCTGTGGTCTAATGGCACCGTAAGAGCGATTAAATATACCAACCTGAGGCAGATTTAGAAGTTTATCAAACAATTTATCATCCTGAATTATGTTTTCTACTGTTTCATCACAAATAGTATGAACACCTTGATTTGTTTTCAAAATCTCTAAAATATATTCTTCTCTGAGTTTGATATCAGTTTGAGCAGTTTCAGATAATATAGTATTTTTCTGAATTTCAAGATTTTTTAGTTTTTCAAAATTGTCCTTAACAGCATTTTCTCGTATATATATTTTTTTCTCATTAAAAATTTTGTAAAGCAATCCTTCCCTATAGTGTTCCTTACTAAATTCTTTAGCAAAAAGATTTTTATACAAGATTATACTAAAAAGGAAAATGCTTCTTTTTTTGTTATCATAATTGATAACACCATTGTATATCTGATATTCATTAACAATATTCTTTAAGAGACGCATATCGTGAATGTAAAGACTGATATCGTTAATAAAGTTTGAATATAGTAGAGATTTTCCTTCAAGCATTTCTCTTAGTTTATCACCTGAATTAGTTGTATTTATAACAGGAACAATTGGCAGTATAAAATCGAAGAATTTAGTTCGGTTAAAATTATCAGTGAAAATATCGTCCTTTATTGCATAAACAAACTTAATTGTTCGACTTACCTTAGGTGAATTATTAATCAAGAAATTTACTTCTCTCAGCTTTGAGAATAACATTACACTGTTAAAACGGTCTAAATCCTCAATAACAACAATGTTTTTATCTGTTGCTTCAAAAAAGTAGATTAATTCATCAATATACTTATTTAATGCTGAATCTTCCGATAATTCAACTTGGGCAGATTTCATTGTAATTTTTTTCAGTTGCCCTTTTTGTTTAATATGGATAATTTCCTTTAAAATGTAGAATAATCCAATACAGAATATAGCTAAAGTTATGATATTAAAAATTGAGCCAATCCAAGTAATTTGATTCCATAACCCAATAAAACCAGTAGAAGAAATGGTTTGCAGATTGTCATTTAGAAGTTTAAATAGTCTTGGCATTAATGATAAAGAGAATAGCCAAATAATTATAGCAATAACCGATTTTTGTTGTGCTTTTTTATCAATATGTCTTATTTTTTTAAATCCGGAAAAAGGTATATCATCATGTGATAATTGATAAAATAGTTGTTGAAGAATTTGTTCTTCTATTTTCTTTTCATCTTCCTCCGAAATTTCCTTAGTAGCTTCACAGAAATTAGCCAATGATACATGCAAATACTTATTTTTAGTATCAGTCAAGATATAAGAGTCAATAACAGAACTTTTTCCTGAACCATAAGGGCCAATTATGGCAATGTTTTTTATCGAATTATCATTCAATTTTTCATTTAATGCTTCAAAATAAACTGGGGTATTAATGTTAGACAAAGGTGATAAATTAAAGTATTTAGCTTTAGCTATTTCATCTGAATTACTCATAGTAAAAAACTTATGACTTAATTTATTTAGTTAAATGATCAATCGATTTTTCTTTCAATTTTTTTACATCCATTTCACTTTTATCACCAAGCTTAACTCCTTCAATTCAGCAGATTTTGTCTTTCGAGTAGGGTGAAAAGTGTCGATTAAAATTTTCAATCTCGTTATCCATCTCCAATTAAATCTTCAATCTGTTTGTCTGTCAAATATCGTTATTTTCAGCAATTATCCCCCTAAATATCTGTTAGTAAACTTGACATATTGCAGATTTTACACTTGCCATTAACGTTCCGCGTATTTGTTGTGTTTGGGAGTTTGAAATCGTTTCATTGTCCCTTGATAGTAAAGCTACCAAAAAGCGTTAAGAACTCCAAATGCGTCATCAGCCCAAATACAATAAATACGCTGTTATGGCACGTTGTTATTTTATTATTCTTTTATATGGTTCTTTTTCTATTATTGCTATTTTAATCTTATCACGTAAATAATTCCTAAAATCTGTCTCATCTTCAATAACTCTAACAAATTCCTCTAAATCGAACATAATTAAAAGAGCATTTTTCACTAATGCTTCTTTTGCTGCAGTCAATCCTGATGGTGAATATCCGGATGCTGAAATGAAAATACCATGTGCATTTGCTCTATGATATATCCTGCCTAAATGCGAAAATATATCTTCGCTCCCGATAGAATCTTTTTTCCACTTCATCTCAACTAAATAAATTTGATTATCAATCTCAACAATACCATCGATTTGTTCAATTATACCATCTCCAATTTCTCCAACACGCTTGAAATCATCTTTTACTAGAATTTGATATGCTTTAAAATAACTATTTAGAACTGTTTCTAATGTTTTTCCTCTCTTTTGAAAGTTGGTTTCAGCAAAGAGTGAAAACAAATCTTTTTTTATTTTTTCTAATAGCGTTCTTCGTTTTTGAACTTCTGCAATTTTATCTAAATATTCTTTTTTTCTTAATGTTTGTTCATTTTCTCTTTCTTGACGCATTCTCGTAAATGAATCTTTCACATTAATCACTTTCTGAATCTCAGACACTAAACCTTTTGCTTTAAATTGGTCGCTTTCCCAACAAGTAGAAAAAGCCTCGAATTCAGTTATTCGTTTTAATAACTCTCTTCTTTCTCGTAAATATTTATCGGAATTCTGATTAATTCTTTCTAATATTATTCTACAAATGTCATATTTTGAAATTGTATCTGGAGCGGTATTTAACTTTTTCGAAATATCATTATATAGTTGAGCATCTATACCTGCTCCATTAAAAAATGTCAAAACAGATTTTTTTGAACGATTCAACAATGGAATTGTCTGCACAATCAAATCAAATAAATCAGGAGGATAGTGATAAACGTCATTCATTATCTATAGAATATGTGGGTTCATACAATGTGCCATAACGTCTGTGTAACCCCCATTATGGCAGTTATTTCTTATTTAGTTATTAATTAACAAGCCGATAAACATTAACAAATCCCTTTTATTTACTATTCATCTCCTTCGAAAAACAGTCAATAAAACCCCTTCCTTCACCCTTCCTTTTGGGAAGGGCAGGGGTGGGGTTTATTCCTTTTCCAGTTCCACCTTCAGTAAATACATTTCGCCGGCAGTCGGTTCAATGGTACGTGTTTGCGGAAGGTAGCCGTTCTTTTTAATCTTAACTTCATAGCTGCCTTCCATCAGGTTTTTCAGGTAAAAATTGCCCTTGGTGGCAGTTTTCTTCGTGATTTTTTCGCCGGTAGCCGTATTGGTAATTTCAAACACTACATTGGCTACGGGGACACCCCTGACTTTTTCCGTTGCAGTGGCTTTCAGCGCCATTGTCCGTATCGCGGTTTTAATCACCTTGCGGGCATCCCAATAATCGTTATAAGTTTGCGGGTCGGTGTCGTGTATCACTTCTGTCAGGGCATCCATCTTTACTAAGTTGCCGTCGCATTTGTCAAAAAGGTTGCTGATTTGCAACGTTGCATCTTTTTTTTCGATCTGTCCTTCGCGTGGCATGGGGATCAGTTCATCATACGTGGCAAGCAAAACCGAAAGATTACTGATGTCATCCGCCGATATTCCGTAAGGTTCCAGTTCTTTTTGAATAGGGGTGATTTTTTCAATAATCAGCCGGGCGATACTGCTCAGGGTAGTATCGGGAGCGCGTCTCAGTTCGGTAAGGGTGTAGCGAAGGGCTTCCTGCAGAGGCAGATTAAGGGTGATTACGGCAAAAGCAATGGCCTTGCGCGAGACGGAGTTAAGTTTTACGGCGAGGCCTTCTTTTGCCTGCGTCTTAGATTGGGCTATTCCTTTTTTGCTTTCTTCCTGTCCGGGACGGATTTCGGCTATCTTTCCGGCATCCGATTTAAACAGGTCAAAAATAGCCATGAAACCGGGAATATGTTCCAGTTTTTGCATGTTTGCATCGATCCATTGGATAAGTACAAGAAACATGCTTAGCTTACTCTCTTTAGTAATATCCATAAAATAAAATTTAAAATGTTAATAATAAGTGGTTTATTAAAAAACGCTGTAAAGTTACGATATTTAATTATACACCATTTACATTTTGATAAAATTTTTTTAAGAAAAAGTAACTAAGTAATCATCCTGCTGAGCAGTTTGGTAGGGATTCCTCCTTTCAGTCGGAATGACTGCCCTCAATATGGTAATGGAAGGAGAGTGGGCGGCGTAGCCGCCCACTCTCCGCCCTCTTCTTTTCTTTAATGATGACGGTCATTCCGACCGAAGGGAGGAATCTAAAACAGCCTTCCACCACCTTCACCTCTTTAAGGGCGACCGTCATTTCGACCGCCGGGAGGAATCTAAAACAGTCTTCCACCGCCCGCCCCCCTCTCTTCCCAAGAGAGGGGTAAGGGTGAGTTTGTTGATACAAAGAGAGTAAGCGGGATTGAGTTTGTTGAATTAGGGCAAAAAACCCCAACGATTATAAGCTGTTTGCCCGACACAGAAAATTGATTATATCCAAACCTAAATTGCCTGCCATTCATCTAAAGATACCTGACACTCATTCTAAGATACCTGATAATCATCCTAAGATACCTGGCATTCATCCTAAGATACCTGGCATTCATCCTAAGATACCTGGTATTCATCCTAAGATACCTGGCATTCATCCTTCAATGCTTGGCAATCATCCTTCAATGCTTGGTAATTATCCTTCAATGCTTGGTAATTATCCTTCAATGCTTGACTTTCATCCTTCAATGCTTGGCAATCATCCTTCAATGCTTGACTTTTATCCATTGATGTTTGATATTCATACGCGATTGTTTATATTTCATACCTTCATGTAACGATAATCATCGTTAATGTAACGGGTTTTATTGTTAATGTAACGGGTTTTATTGTTAATGTAACGGATTTTATCGTTAATGTAACAGGTTTTATCGTTAATGTAATACAAGCGATAGGCAACTTCTTTCGTTCCCTATCGCATTGCTTGTAGCCAATCCATTCCCTAAGCTTTGCCGGCCAAAACTTGCCGGCAAAGCAAGAGAATTTCTAAAATATATTTCATGGTTACTTGGTTGCTTTGGATTTCACCGGAAAATCTCCCGAGTGATTGGCTGCCAGATATGCCATCATGGTCATCAGAAAAACATTTTCTTTTAAGTCGTCTTTCGGAATCCGTTCTACGGCATCCATTGTGGTATGGTAAATTTTATAATAATCCAATGGATCCTGGATAAACTGAAAACCAGGCAAGCCGGCTTCATCAAACGAAATATGATCGGTGTCTTTTGTATTGCTTATACAAACGGTTTGAAAACATGGCTCATTGATGATCTTCATCCAATCGGAGAACAGACTGGCAGCCCCGGTATTTTCCTGGGCATATACTCCGCGAAATTTTCCTGCACCATTATCCATATTAAAATAAGCATAGCATTTTTCCGAATTGTTTTCAAAATGGTTTTTAATATAGGATTTTGAGCCTATCAACCCTAATTCTTCTGCACCCCAGAGCCCGATCCGGATGGTTCGTTTCGGCTGTATACCCAAAGTTTTAAAAATCCGCAGAACTTCCATGCAGGTAACAACTCCGATGGTGTTGTCGGTAGCAGCATATCCGGCAAAATGAGAATCAAGATGGGCGCCAAGCATTACTACTTCGCCGTTTTGTTCGCTTCCCGGAATTTCGGCAACGACATTAAACCCTTTTTGTGGCTTGCCCATCGTAACATCAATCCGGGTTTCCATTTTAACGGTTTCTCCTTTTTTAAGCAACCGTATTATGCTGTTATATTGTTCCATGGAAATGGTAACCTGAGGTAAAGATGCCGGTAAATCTGTTCGCGGAGCATAGTCCACCAAATAATCATAGATATTATTCGGTTCAACCGGAGATATATTGCTCCAAACCTGCAATATTCCGTAACTGCTGTATGTGCAATCAAGCAATAATGCCGCATCTTCTTCTTTACAAAACTCAACTTTTTTACTCATCCAGCGGATGTATTGTAAGTACCATTCTTCTCCTTTTTTTTCTTCCTGCATCGATTTTTCTCTTTCTTCGGCAGTCGGGATTTTTTCATTCTGTAACTTTGTAAGCGAAGAATCGGCAAGTCTTTTTACGAACGGATCCGTATAAGGGCGCATTCCCGAAGGATCGGCTATCATGACAATTTTTCCCTTTAATTTTCCTTTATATTTTTCCAGTTCCGTTTCGTCTTTTGCCTCCAGATAAACAACCTCACTTTTTATAATTCCATTGGTGCTGTAGGTATATTCTTTGGGACAAGCAATGATGGGTTTGACAAAAGGTTCCGTCATTGTGAGGTAAAATTTGTTTAATTCCCAGCTTTTACCTTCCAAATCAAAAGGCTCAAACTGCACCTGGGTAATACCAAATTCATGAAGTTTGTCTTCTATCCATTGGGAAGAAGCCTGATAGGCCGGCGAAAAGTTTAATCGGGGACCATACTTATCACACAAGCCAGTAAGCATACTGCTTGCTTTATTGTTTTGCATAGCCTCATTCCTGATTTTAGAAATTAAAGCAGTATCGGCTTTGTCTTTAAAATTCCCTGCTAAAAGTATTTCAAACGAAAACAGGAAAATCGTCAGTAGTAAAATAATTCGTTTCATAGTTGTGATTATTTGGTTAAATTATTATTCAAAAACAAAAATCGATTGCTTCTTTTAATAGAACAAAAATTTTCTTTAAATCTTGTTTTTCTATCTGCAATTGCAATTAAATCTCCGGCAAACAGATTTGAAATTATTCGAAGCTGTCAAAATTTAAAATTTTTATAACAATTAATTAAAAAAGCTTATATTTGGAGGCTGTTTTTAAATGGGTAATTAAAAGACTGAAATATAGTTGTTGTGAAAATGGTATGTTGAAAACATAAGGTTTGGTATTATTAAAATAATTTTCGGGGTAATTTTTTACAATGTAAAAATTGTGCGCCATGATTGAAAACGATCCAACTTACGAAGCGCTTCTGCAGGAAAACCTTGCCTTAAGGAATGAATTATCTCAAAAAAAGACGGAGCTTAACCGCTATCAAATACTTACTTCAAAAGTTTCCGATGTTATCTGGATTTTAAATTTGCAGGGACAATTTACGTATGTCAGCCCATCGGTAGAGCGACTCAGGGGGTTTACAGCGGCAGAAGTTTACAAACAAACCATCAATGATGTGCTCACTCCCGCATCAGCCCAGAAAGCCTTACAATTATTAGCGGAAACGTTGGATGAAGAAGCAAAAGGCATTAAAAAAGACGTTTTTGGTTGCTATGAACTGGAACAAACCTGCAAGGATGGTTCAACGGTCTGGACAGAAGTAATTACTTCTGCTAACAGGGACGAACAGGGTAATTTACTTGAATTTATCGGAGTCAGCAGAAATATTGGGGAAAGAATAAAAATTCAGGAAGAACTTAACAAAAGCAAAGAACGTTACCGGCTTATATCAGAGGTTTCTTCCGATTATGTTTTTTCCACCATGGTGCTTTCGGATGGTTCTCTTGAATTAAATTGGGTAAGCGGAGCTTTCGAAAATATCACAGGTTTTACTTTCGAAGAATACAAGGCTAAAGGAGGCTGGCGTGCTTTTGTTCATCCTGATGATCTGGCGAAAGATGATGAAGATTTGCAGAATCTTTTTGGTAACCGTGCCGTAAAATCGGAAATCCGCACACTGAATAAACGGGGAGAAGTGGTTTGGGTGCAGGTATTTGCACATCCTCTTTGGGACGGCGAGCGAAATACATTACAAAGTATTTATGGCGCCGTACGCAACATCACCGAAAGAAAAATTACTGAACAAAGGCTCAGGGACAGCGAAGAAAAACTCAGCAATACCAACAACCTTTTACAGGCAGTTTTGGATGCATCTTCCGATGCCATTACCATGACCAACCGAAAAGGTGAATTTCAGGCATGTAATAAAATATTGCTTCAGCGTTGGGGTAAAACCAGGGAAGAAATTGTTGGATTTTCGGCAGGCAAAGTGTTGCCGCCATCTGTTTTTCAAAACAGAGTAAAGATTATCAATGAATGTATCGAAGCTCGGGAGGGCGTTACGTTTACCGATACCTATGATGAAAAATGGTTCGAAAATACGATAGAACCCATAGTGGAAGCAGATGGTACCATTGAAAACGTTGCTATGTTTTCGCGTGACATCACCCTGTTGAAAAATACATTGGACGACCTGAAAAAAAATGAGGAAAAATTTGTTAAAGCCTTCCGTTGTAGTCCCGATCCTATTTTAATCACCATCCTTAACAAAGGGAAGATAGTGGAAGCAAACGATTCTTTTATTGCTCGTTCGGGCTTAACCAAAGATGAATGTATTGGAAAAACAACTATCGACATTCATTTATGGATTATCCCCGAACAGCGGAATCAATTTACGTCTATTTTACAGAAAAATAGCAAGGTGCAGAATTTTGAATGCGATTTCAATTTTAAGGGAAATGTCAGGAATTGCTTAGTATCAGCAGAGGTCATTAGCCTGAATGATGAACAATATATACTTGGCGTAATTCATGATATTACCGAACGCAAAACTACCGAACTAAAATTGGAAAATGAACGTAAACGGTTACGTACTCTTATTGAATCCATTCCAGATTTGGTATGGCTGAAGGATCATGATGGCGTTTACATACTATGCAATCCAAAATTTGAACTGCTTTTTGGAGCAAAAGAAAAAGATATTATCGGCAAAACCGATTATGATTTTGTAGATGCACCTCTTGCCGATTTTTTCAGAGAAAAAGACCGTAAAGCCATGTTGGCAGGTGAACCTTCCATAAATACCGAAGAATTAGTTTTTGCCGGCAACGGATATAAAGGTTTATTTGAAACCATAAAAACGCCTGTGCGCGATGTAGAAGGCCGCCTGATAGGTATTTTGGGTATTTCCAGGGATATAACTGAATTAAACGAGTTAAATCAAAATCTTGAGAAAAAAGTAGAGGAACGTACCATGCAGCTTGAAGATGCCAACAAGGATCTTGAAGCTTTTGCATATTCCATTTCGCACGATTTACGTGCTCCGCTCCGTCATATTGATGGTTTTTCCAAAATTTTAAAAGATGCAATTTCAGAATCCTCCGATGAAACCAACAGGTACTTTTCGAAAATTAGTGATTCGGTGATCCAGATGGGGAGGATGATTGACGATCTGCTAAAATTTTCCCGTTTGGGACGAAAGCCTATACAAACAAAGGAGGTCGATCTGAATATCCTGGTTAAAAATGTTGTCAATCAGTTTGAGCCGGAAATCACAAGCCGGAAAATCGAAATAGCGATTGACAAACTTCCCGTGATCCATGGCGATTCCGGGCTTCTACAAATGGTTTTTGAAAATCTTATTTCCAATGCCATCAAATTTACATCCAAAAAAGAAAAAGCGATAATAGAAATAGGGTATTATGAGGATACTGATCAAAAAAATACTATTTTCGTAAAAGATAACGGAGCCGGTTTCGATATGGCATATGCCAGCAAATTATTCGGCGTATTCCAGCGTTTGCATACCCAAAGTGAATTTGAAGGTACGGGGATTGGTTTGGCCAATGTGAAGCAAATAATTCATAAACATGGCGGAACCATTACCGCCAAAAGCGAAATAGATAATGGGGCTACATTTTTTATAACATTATAAAATAACATTCTATGGAAAATATTCCTCCGATTCTTTATGCCGAAGATAATGAAAACGACATCGAATTGACGTTAGGCGCTTTTAAGCAATGTAGATTAAGCAATCGCATTGACGTAGTTACGGATGGCGTTCAGGTTTTGGACTACCTGCAATACAATGGCAAATACCTAAACAGGGAGAAAGAAAAACCGGTATTAATATTGCTTGATATCAAAATGCCGAAACTTGATGGAATTCAGGTTCTGAAAATCATCAAGTCGGACGAAGATTTAAAGACCATACCGGTAGTTATGCTTACTTCTTCATCTATGGAAAGCGATATGGTAGAAAGCTATCATTTGGGTGCAAATGCGTATGTGGTGAAACCAGTGGATTATGATGATTTTATAGAAGCTGCGAAAAAATTAGGTTCTTTTTGGGCTATTGTAAATAAAACCGTGTAAAGAAAGGAAAATGTTATGGAGACGCTGAAAGTACTGATTCTGGAAGATAATGAATATGATATGGAGCTGGTGAAGAGGTCTGTAGTATCTTCTTCAAACTATCATTTTCAGTTTACATGGGTTATTTCAAAAAACGATTTTATCAAAGCTCTTACGGACACAAAATTTGATATTGTATTAAGTGATTACAATTTACCGCAATTTAACGGAATAGATGCTTTAAAGATATCAAAAGAAATCAATCCAAATATTCCATTCATTATCGTAACCGGTACTTTAACGGAAGAAGCTGCTGCCGACTCAATAAAAGCCGGTGCCTGGGATTATGTGGTAAAAGAACGTCTTAACCGTTTGCCTTTAGCCGTTGAAAGTGTTTTAAAACTTAAAAATGAAAAGCTAAAACTTAAAGAAAGCGAGGAAAAATTCCGGCTGATAACTACTTCAGCCCAGGACGGGATCATCATGATTGACAATGAAGGAAAAATCAATTACTGGAATCCCGGGGCTGAAAAAATATTCGGATATTCCATTGAAGAAGTTAGAAATAAAAATATGCATTCCTTGCTGGCTCCTTCAAAATATCATTCACAGCATTTACCGGCATTCCAACATTTCAGAGAAACAGGCGAAGGTCCCATGCTTGGAAAAGTAGTAGAACTGGAAGCTTTAAAAAAGGACGGAACTATTATTGATATTGAACTTTCCCTTGCCGGTATGCAACTTTCCGAAGGCCACGGTGCGGTGGGCATCGTCAGGGATATTTCGGAACGCAAAATAGCGGAAAATGAAATCAAACGGCAGTATTATTTTATCGATGCCATGCTGAATTCCATACCTATTCCTTTATTTTATAAAGATACCGAAGGCAAATACCTGGGTTGCAACGAAGCTTTTTCCGAAATGTTCGGTAAATCGGCTGCGGAAATCCGTGGTAAAACAGTAAATGAATTATGGCCCGAACAGTATTCCCAAACATACAATAAAAAGGATATGGAACTGTTACAGAATAAAAGCAGGCAACGTTATGAATCTGTTATTATTGATAAAGATAAGAAAGAACATCAGGTAATTTATGACAAAGCCGTTTTTTATAACGAAAAGGATGAAGTTGCAGGCATCATTGGCACCTTTACTGATATTACAGAAATAAAGAAAAAAGAAGCAGAGCTCATATTAGCCAAAGAAAAAGCCGAAGAAAGCGACCGCCTAAAGTCAGCATTCCTTGCTACCATGAGCCATGAGTTGCGAACTCCATTAAATGCGGTTATCGGCTTCAGCAGTTTGATTGATGACAGTTTGCCCCTCGACGAAATACTTGAAATGGCGAAATTAATCAACAAAAGTGGCAACCACCTGCTTAATATCATTGAATCTATTTTCAATATTTCCATGCTTCAGACAAAAGAACTGAAAATAAGACCGGAAAGTTTTTCTGTTTATGACGTATTTTTGGAAATAAAATCGGTTATTGAAGCCGAAATTAACAACGAAAATAAAGAACACATATCTGTTTTATTCGAGCCCGAACCCAATACCACTTCCACAACCATTGTTACAGATAAAACCAAGTTAATTCAAATGCTTACCAATCTGTCGAGTAATGCTGTAAAGTTTACTGAAAAGGGAAAAATCGAGTTTGGATACTTCTTTACCGAAAAAGATATAACTTTCTTTGTTCAGGATACAGGAATTGGAATTCCATCAGATAAAACAGATCTAATTTTTGAACGTTTCAGGCAAGTGGATGATACTCATACACGCCAACACGGAGGTATTGGGCTGGGACTGGCTATCTGCAAAGAGATAGCCAATTTATTAGGTGGTTCGCTATGGGTAGATTCGGAAGAAGGCAAAGGATCTTCCTTTTATTTCCGTCTTCCGGATGCTGTACTGAAAGATGCAGCATTGCCGGAAAATGTAGCAGAACCAAGCATACCAGATTTAAAAAATACAACCCTTCTAATTGCGGAAGATATTGAATCGAATTATTCCCTGATAGAAGCAATGCTGAGGAAAACGGGAGCACATCTTCTTTGGGCAAAAAGCGGAGAAGAGGCAATTCGTCTGGCTTCGGAAAATCCGGAGGTTAGTCTTATCTTAATGGATATCCGTATGCCGGGAATCAATGGATACGAAGCCACCAGAAGTATTAAAAAAATAAGACCTAAGTTAAAAATTATCGCCCAAACTGCCTACACTATGCCTGAAGAAATTGAAAAATGCATAGAAGCCGGCTGCGACGGATATATTTCCAAGCCTATTTCTAAGATAAAACTCTATGATGTAATAAGGCAAATGATGCAATAAAAAGGCCTCTTGCCAAAATGTTTAGCGTAGTTTAAACCGTAATCCGGCAGAAACATTGGTAATATCATATCCGCATTCCACAAATCCGGAAACTTTACTATTAAACTGGTAGGCCGCGCCGGTAAATCCTCCAAAATGGAAATTTACGGTATTATAATCCGGTGAATCCCCGTGATTGTTATGGTCATATTTGTCAGAAAAAACAGTAAAACGGGGACCGCTGGTAAAACCCGCGTAAACATCCAGATGTGCAGGTTCGATATAATAATGATATGATCCACGGGCGAGCAGGAAAAAATTCGTCCAGTCATACGTATAGTCGCCACCATCATGATGCAAAAACGAAAAACCACTTTCTGCTCCCAAAGCAATAGTTCCTGGTCCTGCTTCCCAGAAACCTTGTTCGATATACCCATAAAAACCAGGCCGCATATCTGAAGAATAATCATAAAAATTAGCTGCCGGCCCCATGGCAACTCCTAAATTTACACTTCCTTTTTTGACTTCCTGTGTTTTGCCATAAAAAGGCATAACTAACATCATTGCAATGCACAATACAATAAAAGTTCTTTTTTCCATAGCGTATCAAATTTTATAATTAACGGAATTTTTCTAAAGAAATTATTACCGGTTTAGATTATTCGTGAATACAGCTTAGCGAACTAATCCTACGAAACCGGCAAAGTAAAAATAAATGTACTTCCTTTACCCGGTTCGCTTTCTACCCAAATAGTGCCTCCGAGTTTTTCGGCAAACTCCTTGCAGATAAGTAAACCCAAACCGGTGCCTTTTTCATTTGCTGTACCCGGAGTGGAATGAGCAACGTCGAGTTTGAAAATTTTTTCCACTTCTTCCTGTGCAATTCCAATTCCATTATCTTTTACACTTACCTGTATTTTGTCGCCGGAAATACCAGCTTCAACGATTACAAATCCACCAGGATTGGTAAATTTAATGGCGTTGTTGGTAAGGTTTAGCAGCATTGTATGTACCATAGAAATATCCGCCCATGCAAAAGTGCCGGAAGTGATTTTATTCGTCAGTTGAATGTTTTTTGCAACGGCAACCGGATTAAGTATCCCGATTACTTCCATAGAGACTTTTCTAATATCTGTTTTTACAGCATTTACTTTTATCTGCCCCCGTTGGCTACGCGACCAGGTGAGGAGATTTTCCAGTAGCAGAAAATTGTTTTCTGCCGCATCTTTAATGTGCTTTATCATGTCTTTGCGCTCTTCTTCCGAATACTCGTCATAGTCATCGCTGAGGAGTCCTGCATAGCCCATCAGGGTAGTGAAGGGGCTTCGTAAATCATGAGCAATAATGGAGAATAGTTTATCCTTGGTATCGTTGGCGATTTTTAGCTCATCGGCATACTTTTTTAATTGTAGTCCTGCATTCACTCGTTCGGTAACATCACGCAGTACTCCTTCATACTGTAGAATATTCCCTTGTTCATCAGTTTTTACCCACCCATGGTCTTCCACCCAGATACGGGTACCATCTTTTTTACGAAGGGGATAAATAGCCATTTCTTTTTTTTCCTCCTTTAAAACAACGCTTTCCCGGTCATTTATATCGAAATACAAATCAGTTTTAATATTGATAGACATCAGGTCTTCCTTGCTGTCGTAGCCAAGAATTTTCACCAATGCAGGGTTTACTTCCAGTAACTTGCCTTCCGGTGTACTCCGGTAAACCCCATCGGGTATGGTTTCTATCAATGTGCGGTATTTTTCTTCGCTTACGCGAAGGGCTTCCTCTATTTGGCGGCGCTTGGTAACGTCGTGGCCTATGCCAACCAGTCCAATGATGTTTCCCGATTCATCAAATAAAGGAATTTTGGAAGTTTGTAACCAACGTAAATTTCCACTTTTACTATCGGGAAAGGCACTCTCTTCATTCAACAATGGCTTGCCGGTTTTTAGCACTTCCATATCCTCGTTATATCCATGTGCTCCCACTATTGGATCATAGATTTCCAGATCCGTCTTATTCAGGATTTCTGCTTCTGTTTTGTAGCCGGTTACTTCCACGTCGGCAAGGTTGGCTAAAAGTTTCCTGGCTTCGGCATCTTTTATATAAACGGTATCGGGCAGGTTATCAATTAAGGTTCGCAACAAAATACGTTCGCGTCTTAACGTTTCTTCTGCCTGCTTACGTTCGGTAACATCGCGAAGCGAACCTTCTATGCCAAGTATTTTTCCATCATTATCATAGAAAAAATGTGCATTTGTAGAAGCCCAAAAAATCTTGTGGTGCTTTTCAAGCAATTTCACTTCATAATCGAATATCTCTCCTTTTGCCTGTATCTCTTTTAGCAGCAACTCCCGGTCTTTAGGGTCGACATAAACGGATTCCAATGTTTTTCCGATCAGTTCTTCGCGGGTATAATTGGAATACCGCTGGATGGAAGGGCTTATTTCTACAATCTGACCTTCCATATTTGTTTGATAAAAGACATCCTGGACGTTCTCGAAATAACTTCTGTATTTCTTTTCGTTATGCGCCAGCGATTCTCTGATGATCGTATTTTCGTGATTCATGATTGCCATTGCAATCTGATCGGAGACCTGATTGGCAAAAAAAACTTCATCTTCATGCCATATGCGGATTTCACCTGTATGGCTCAGACATAGCATTCCAAGCATCTTACCGGAAACCCGGAACGTAGCATTAAGCAATGATCTTATTCCCAAGGGTAATAAATAGTTGTTCTTAAATTCCGGGGTTAATATATCAGACAAAACATCGTTGACTGCCACTACCAGATTTGTTCGAAGTTTTTTAAAAAATTCGGGATAACTGTTAGCAAGTAAAACCTGTCCCGAGGAATGACGCATCACGAGCCGTTCATACAGATTGGCACACATAAGTTGTGATTCGTTTTCCTGGAAAAGCCAGATGCTTGCACGGCTAACGCCCACCGTTTCGGCAACCGTTTCGGTAACTTTATTGAAAAAAACTTCCAGGTTTCCCTTGGTCAGATACTCGTCGGTTGCCAGCTTTATTATTGTGGCGTTTTGTTTATTTAAACGGAGATAATATTTTTTCTGTTCTTCAGCGGCATTTTTCTGTTCGGTAATATCTCTTGCAATACCTAAGTAAGAAGTAACTTCTCCTTTATCATTGCGGATAATGGAAGTGTTGGACGAATGCCATCTATAGCTTCCGTCGAGATGCCTGACCCGGTAATCAATAGTGCCCTGGCTTTCGCCGGAAAGTATAACGCGTTCCAGGTAACTACGCGTTTGAATAGCATCTTCCGTATGGACAAATGTCTCGTACAATTGGCCTACAACCTGATTTACCGGGTAGCCAAGTAATTTGGTCCATTGGGGAGATACATAAGTGAATATCCCTTCGGGTGATAATAAATAGATAATATCGCTCGAATTTTCAACGTATGAGCGAAACCTTTCCTCATTTTGACGCAAAGTTTCTTCGGCATTTTCACGGCGAAGGGTAATGGCTGCAAGGTTCGCAAACGATTCTAACAATTCTGTTGAAGGCATATTTTGCCCTTTTTTGATTCCTATTACCGAAGTCCCAAAAATCTTACCGGCTATTACATAGCAGATTCTATAAAAACGATCTGTACACGTTAGTGTTTTGATAGGAAAATCTGCAATATTCGGGATAGCTCCAAAGGTTATTTCCGACAATGAATTTCTTTGTATTACAACATTATGAATCAAGTCCTGGTAAATCGCCTCGCTAACCGGAGATTCTGTATTCAGAATATTTTTGTCAATGGTATTAATTATCGTTTGCAGTATTTTTCGATCAGTTTCAATATGCCTGGTTTTTAGTACCCGTTTTTTGTGGTTGTATTCCGAATAAGTTACAAAAGCAGCTCCGGTAAATTCTTTCAGACTGACACATAGAAAGGACTTCAGGTCTTGTTCTGAGGTTAATTTGGCAAGATGAAAGGCGGTATCGTTAAGAAACCGCAGGTTAAGGTTCTGTTGCGCTAAGTCTTCGCCAACTTTCCCTTCCTGAATATTCCTTTGTTCTTCATTTTGTTCCGGACCCATTGTCTGAAAATTTTAACAAAGATAAGCAAAAACATGTTAAATTGAAATAGGCTATTTGATTTATTTAACATTATTTAAAGGAATAAGGAAAGGTAAATTCCTTTACAAATATTGGTGGTTGGCATGGGTGGCATACAATTGAAAATCGGAGTTGTTTACAATTCCGGTGATGTATTTTTTTGTTCGTTGCCTGTTTTCTTCCATAATTATGGGTTCGCGACGAAGGGTGGTGAAAACAAAATGGGTATAAAGGTTATTATATTCTACTTTCATCATAAGGATAGATTTTTTTCAATATTTCCTTGTTATTAATCTGTAATCTTTGAATGTTTTTTTATGTTTGTTCCTGATAGAATACGTATATGATAATTAATGCATCCGGTAAATGAATCGAAGTTTAGCATTCCCGTCGTAAGATATAAATGTTTAAAAAAGATACACTGAAGACCAGCATTAGTCGTTTTCCCGTCGTATTCAATTATGAGTGAAATAAACTTTAATTTATTACATTTCAATGATATTCCGCCCCATAACCCGACAAATTCATTATGATTTGAATTCAGCCAATTTGTTCCATATCCGGCGGTGATTTCACTATTAAAAAAAAGTGTTGGGTAATTAAATCCCTTGGTCGCAACTAAGTAGGATGCTCCGAAATTTCTGGCAGTACCATTATCGGTAGTGGAAATAAAATCATGGATTCCAATAACCACGCTTGGAAGATATTTTTGTTCCTTTAATAATTTGATTCTTATGCTTGGCATCCTATCCGCTGTATAATTGACATCATGAGGTAAATTTAGTATTCGTGTTGCCCTGAAATTTACTTCCAAAAAAGGAAGAAAGGTAAGACTTGAATAAAATGCCATTGCATCATATTTATCTTTAGTATACGATAGGTATTTTCTTGGTAAAAAGCTCGCTCCTAAATAAAGAGATCCATCCGGATTGAAATTAGCCGTTGGGATATGGATATAGCCCGGCATACCTGTTATTGATTGGGCATTAACAGATAATGAAATAGAGATTAAAAGAATAAAAGAAAGGAAAAGTTGTTTTCTCATGAATGAATAATTCAAATTATACAGATGGCTAACGCTAACAGGTCTTTTAACGTTGTCAGGTTAGGTTAGCCATCTGCTTTTAATTAAAATACATAGGAAATAGTAATTCCGATTTTAGGTCCGGATAATGACACATCCTTATTTTTGGTATTACCATAATCATCGGTCATCTTCTGGATATATTTTCCCAGGATATAGTTAAATTCTATTCCTGCCGAGAGATGATTAATGATAGGTCGTTCTATTCCCAAAATGATGTTTCCGGTGAAATCCTGTCCCTGCTTTTTGATGTTTTCTCCAGGTAAATCAGGAAGATTCCTTGTTAACTTATCCTGTACAAAAACAAAGTTGCCTCCGATGCCGCCATAGGGTTTAACCTTCTCAAAAGCAAGAAAAGTAAGATTATACACAGCATCAATACTTATCGAAGAAAGAGAGATGGCAAGTTTTTCATTTCCTGTATAGCCACCTATTGATATATCCCCGGACTTTACAGTTTCTTTCCAGTAAGTGTATCCAATCCTTGCCCTGAGATTCTTGATGATATTTACGTCAAAGAAAGCCCCATAATATGCCGAACCTTTAAAGTCGTTTTCCCAGTTATGATCTTTAAAGTAAGTATCATCCCAGTAATCCATGGCGGGATTATACCAGCCGGCAGTAATACCAGCCGTGCGTATGCCAAACGTTTGTTGTGCTGTGTTTGTCTCTTCCTGAGCCTGAAGCGAAGGTAGTATGCCACAAATCATAAAACATATTACCATTAAATTGATTTTTACTGTTGTTTTCATAGTTATTTTCCTCCTCCCTGATCGTGACAATTCGCAAGACAAATATCTCTAGCAATTTTAAAAGCCTGTTTACAGAGGAAAATAGTCCACCATCCCGTTAGTGCACTACAAAGAGCAGTGCCTGCAATATATCCGGCATAACATCCTACTTTACACCAGTTAACGTCTGTTCTGGCACCTTCTTTAAGTGTATTATACTTACCATATTTATTAGCTACCCAGAGATTAAAACAAAAAGCCTGTACAGGGGAAATAATCATTGTTGAATCAAATGATGTTATTTGATTTGGAATATTTCCATTAACAGAAATTATGGTTAGGATTAATGCATTATTGGGGTTTTCTGGATTATCTTTTGCGATATTGCTTAAGGTGCTGAGATCTGATAATGCAGTTGATAAATTACAATTAAATATCCATTCATTATTTGATGTTAATTGTAATGAGTCCATTATCTGGGAAAAAATGGTAAAATAAGTCCCAATATTTACAGAAGTATCTTTGTTATTATATCCTGATTGAGCAGTAGCTAAATTTGCAATACCATCTTCTTCAATCGTATAAAGTTGATAGTTACTGTTTCCCTTTTCTATCCCAATTCCTGTTTTTTCTATTAGATGATTTATAGCAATTTCTGCTTTTTCAGGTGTAGTGGCATCATTTAGTTCCTTAGTAATATAGCTGATAGAATGTGATTCAATTGTCCCTACTGGTTTCCTGCAGCTTTGTATCCAGAAAACTGCTGCAATGGACATTAATATTATTAATGCCATTGAAATGTAAATTTTTAGTTTCATAATCATTGAATTTTTAATTAATAAAAGTGTGAACTAAAATCTTTCGTAATGGCCAACCTCCTTTCTTAGTTTTAATGGTGAATAATCAATTTATTTACAAGTAGTTTTTTTATATAATCCGGGTTCAGATTGTTTAAATACTCTTCCATTCCATTATCCGTTTCATATATTTTCCCCTTTTGCGGCAATCCTTTGGCCCGGTATTCCCAGGCAAAACTGCTTGCCGGCCGTATGCGTAGTAAATGTTTGGTGGAATACCTTCGTGGTGGAATAGGAATGCTAAAATTAAAGCCTCCGTTCAGAACATCTCCAGAATTTATAGCATAAAATCCGATATTTACTTCTCCAAACTGCCGGTAAATATCAAACCTCCAGCCTTCATCTTTATCTATAAATCTTCCGTATCCGGCTTTCACGGTTAAATCGTATTCTGCATAGCGATAGCCTGCATCGGCAAACCATGTGAACAGATCAACTTCGGAATAGGTCCATCTCCCGGCAAGTATGCTGGCATTTCCGGTGTATCCGCAACGGATATCCAGCGAAATCTTTCCGTTATTGGTAAATTTTCTTGTTTCTACGTCTATTCCATACCGGTTTTTTGTAAAATAGCCGACGGTAATTGAAGAAAATATAGTAGAAGGTAATCGTAAGGTTTGATTGATCGTTAGTAATCCCGGTCGGATATTATCACCTTCTTTATCGAGGTCGTTTTGCAGAGGAAAAATTACTTGTGTGGTGATGCTCATCCCTTTCCAGAAAGAGATGTTCATTGCAGGAGCTATGTTTACCTGCGATTCAAGGGGATCGGAATAATTTCCAAACTGTGCATGAATTTGGGGATGAACAATAATATCAAATTTATTAAAGGATGGATTATCTCCGGCATTCTTTTTACATTGGCTAACATCATAGTTTATCTGCACAGATGCCGAAAACTCATCTTGGGTAGTCTCTCCCCGTATATATTTCAGATAATGTGCTTTACTAAGAATACCTGAAATAACCGGAATGCCTCTTTTAAGACAAATAAGACATACTATTTCATTATCTTTTATCAATGGCATGGCACTCTCAATGATATCAACCATTGCCATAGCTTCCCAACGGTAAACCCTGTTCTCGTAAACTATAAACAGGGTATCATTTCTTAAACCAACAGATATATTTTCATAACCTTTCTTTATCAGTTTATTTCGGATGTTGTTTATATCAGGTATAGTATTAGCAATACAATTAGTTGAAATAATTGTTAAAGTAGTAAAGAAGATAATTATTAAGATTTTCATAATTTTTTTATATAAATAATCCTTAGTATAAGTATTGCTGTTAATACTTTGAATCTATTCTTTTTCTAATTCCACATCTATCTCCAGACTTTCGGTTTCTTCTATTTCAAACTCGAGGCTATAGGGTTGATAGCCGGTATAGGTAACTTCAAGGGTGTATTTGCCGGCGGCAGTAAGTTGCACCACAAATTTACCGCCGACATCGGATACCGTACTGAGGGCGGAATCCTTGATCTTTACCATAGCTCCGGCTATGGGTTGTTCAGTTTCAAAGTCGGTAACCACTCCACTCAATTGCAATGGATTTTTCTTAGTATGACGGATACCATAGTCAATCACTTTACGGGCTTCTTTGTAAGCCTGGTAGAAATCGGGCTGCGATTTTTTAAAATATTCAACATCCAGGTCAAGACGTTCCTTTAACAACAGGCTGGTTTCTTTAACTAAGATGCGGATGTTGCTGTTAAAAATTTTACGATTTTTCTTTGTTTCAATGGGCAGGGTTACTACTTCAGCATAGGCATTGATTTTATCGCTGAACTGTGCGAGTACTTCATCGGTTATTTCGTAATCGGCCAATGCTGCCTTGTTTTGCGTGGCAATGCTAAGGATGCTGTTGCACTTATCTTTGAATTCATTGTCGCGAAGCATGAGTAATTCGGTAGGCGAAAAACGTACCTGATCCATCAGCAACAGGTTATTAGTGGCTGAAGCTAATGAACGTAGTCTGCCTGCGATATAAATACACGAATCGGTGGCTATGGTTCGATTTTCCTTTTTTAATTTGCTCGCTCCATTGCTTTTGAGCTGAAGCTTTGCCCTGATTTCGTTAATGGTTATTATTTTTCCATCAAAAACCAGGTAAGTATTGGCAAAGGGTTTATAATTTTCCCATAAGATCTTGTTTTTGATGCATACACTCTGTGTTCTCTCAAAAGAGTCAATCACATTTTCAGTTTGATTATTCATAATTATTAATTTTAAAAGGTTATTAATAAATTAATTATAATAATATTTTCTACGATATGGAGTTTTTTTGCATAAAATGCTGCTTATTATCATATAATCTGTTTTAATCGGTTTTCCTGATTCATTTAGTTATATCCCTTTTCTCTGTTTACACAGGTTTGGGGATTCTTTTCTTTTTCCTATTTATATTGTTCCAATGTGTTCTGCCATTAATTTGTTTTTACACTTCATTTATTTGCTTGAAGAGTGCATTTATTTGTTTTTACACTCCATTTATTTGTTCGAAGAGTGCATTTATTTGTTTTTACACATCATTTATTTGTTCGAACAGTCCGTTAATTTGTTTTTACACTTCATTTATTTGTTCGAAGAGTCCATTAATTTGTTTTTATACTTCATTTATTTGTTTGAACAGTCCGTTAATTTGTTTTTACACTTCATTTATTTGTCCGAAGAGTTCATTAATTTGTCTTTATACTCCATTAATATTTTCTAACATTTCGTTAAATATTTGAATTACAGTGCTAAACTAACCAAAATGCCAATTAGCCTACGTAAACCTGTAATTACGCCGGGTGATGATTTAATTATACCGGATGCTATATCCATTTTAAAAGGAAGTTCTGCGATTAATGAGTTTTGGAAATGCTATTTACCGCCGGGCAGAATAAATAAACAAAGAACGATTTTAAAAATGCAATACAAAGATACATCTCCGGAAAGCGAAAAGGGATGAAATCCAACAACTCTCCCAAAAAATCCAACAACTCCCCCCAAAAATCCTATAACTTCCCTGTGTTAGCCAACAAACAGCCGGCTTACTTAAAAAAATGGAATAAAAGAGTAATAAAAGAGAAATAATTCAGGGGAAAAGAAAATGTTTAGGTAGGGGAGAAGGGAGTTATTGACGGAATATTTTCAGGTATTTAATAAAATACTGGCGGTAGGTTTCGCTTAAGGGAACTTCGGCATTGTGTTGAAGGTAAATCATTCCATCCTTCGAATAATGGATTACATGATTGAGATTAATAATATAGGAGTGATGTACTCTTATAAAATTATGGGGGCGAAGCAATTCTTCATAATGTTTCAGATTTTTGGTACAACAAATGTCTTTTCCGTTCTTAAGTTTGATTTTGGTGCAATAACCGTCGGCTTTGCAAAAGAGGATGTCGGGGATAGATACAAAGTGGAAAGCATCACTCGTTCCAACGCCAATCTTGTTAAAGCCTGGATTATCCGGGTTCATGTTATGGAGCAAAAATTCAATTTTACTGGCATCCGTTTGATGCAGCAATTCTTTTTTTACCCGGTTTATGGCTTCTATTAAATCTTCAGTTATTATGGGCTTTAACAAGTAATGAATAGCACAGTATTTGAAAGCCATTTCAGCATAACTGCTGAATGCCGTAATAAAAATAATGTTGTATTGGCGATAATTTAATTTCTCTAACAAATCGAAAGCAGTGCCATCGGAAAATTTGATGTCAAGTATTAGCAATTCCGGTTGATGTTTTTCGATGGTTGCCAACCCTTTTTGGACAGTATCGGCAATATCCACCACCTGCACCTCCGGACAATATACATCGAGCTGGTGTTTCAATGCATCCTGCGCTGCTATTTCATCTTCAATGATGATAGTACGTATCATCAGAAAACAATTTAATTAATGTACAAATATACAAATTTTCAAGCAGCAAATATTATTTCATTTGCTTTATGCAAAATTATACTTTGGTAGCATTAGTATATCAGCACATTATCAAATTATCTCATTAAAACATTCGTAAATTGGCTAATTAACTAATTCTCCGGCTGGGCGGCAAATGTTTTGCTGCCCGGAACATAGCGGTACCGAGTACCCGGGATGCAAATTCCGCTCGGCAGGGGTGGAGTTTTTTCTATTAAACCTCGTTGGGTGTAATGTTACAAAATTGCTATAAAGATTATAGTTAATGATTTAATGATTGATTTAACGCTGAATAATAAAAAATAAACACACACGTTCCGATAGTTACGCTTTCACGTTTTTTTCGGCAGCATATACCGCCATCTGTTGGATGCATGACAGAATTTGTAGCCACAGATGAATAACTCATGTTAAAACATCTTTTTTAGATCGTTTTTCCGTAAACTTGCAAAATTTTAAATACTTTCTCTTATGGCACAGATCAGCAATGATATTTCGAGAACATTCAATGAATATTTACTCGTTCCGGGTCTTACAACAAAAAGTTGCACTCCCGACCGTATTAATTTAAAGACACCTTTGGTAAAATATTCAAAGGGGCATAGTTCTGATTTGGTTTTAAATATTCCTTTCGTTTCGGCAATAATGCAATCGGTCTCGGATTCAAATATGGCCATCGCTTTGGCGCGAAATGGTGGATTATCATTCATTTTTGGTTCTCAATCCATCGAAGATCAAACGGAAATGGTACGAAAAGTTAAGAAATTCAAGGCCGGTTTTGTAATAAGTGACGCTAATTTAAAGCCCGGACAAACCTTGAGGGATGTAATTGAATTGAAAAATAAAACAGGATTTTCTACGATTGGAATAACACACGATGGAACGGCGGATGGCAAATTATTAGGAATGGTAACCAGCAGGGATTATCGTCCGAGTAAAGATAGCCTCGATAAAAAAATCGAAGATTTTATGACTCCATTCTCAAAACTGGTAACAGGCAAATATGGTATTAGTTTGGACGATGCAAATGATATAATTTGGGATAATAAAATAAACGCACTACCGATAATTGACGATAAACAATGCTTAAAGTATTTCGTATTCAGAAAAGATTACGACAACCACAAAAATAATCCTGACGAATTGCTCGATTCCCACAAAAGACTATTGGTTGGTGCGGGTGTCAATACCAGAGATTATGCCGAACGTATTCCGCGATTAGTTGATGCCGGAGTTGATGTTCTTTGTATCGACTCATCCGATGGATTCTCCGAGTGGCAAAAAGATACCATTAATTTTGTTCGTGATAATTACGGCGAGCGGGTGAAAATCGGAGCCGGGAATGTTATTGATCGGGATGGCTTTAATTATTTAACAGATGCCGGAGCTGATTTTATAAAGGTAGGAATTGGAGGCGGCTCCATTTGTATAACAAGAGAACAAAAGGGTATTGGAAGAGGTCAGGCTACCGCATTGTTAGAAGTTGCTAAGGCACGTGACGAGTATTTTGAAAAAAAAGGAATTTATATTCCTATTTGCTCCGATGGCAGTATTGTTCAGGATTATCATATGGTGCTTGCCTTGGCAATGGGGGCCGATTTCATAATGATGGGTAGATATTTTGCCCGATTTGATGAAAGTCCAACCAAAAAATTGATTGTTGGCGGAAACTATGTTAAAGAATATTGGGGCGAAGGCTCTAACCGTGCAAGAAACTGGCAACGGTACGATATGGGAGGCCAGGGAACACTGAAATTTGAAGAAGGAGTGGATAGTTATGTGCCTTATGCCGGAAAACTAAAGGACAATCTTGATATAACTTTAGGAAAGATTAAATCAACAATGTGTAGTTGCGGAACCTCTTCAATAGTTGAATTAAAACAGCAGGCTAAAATAACTCTGGTTTCATCCACAAGCATTATTGAAGGTGGAGCACATGATGTAATATTAAAAGAATCGAAACGGGATAATTAAAAAGCCCATCGCCTAATAAATAGAATTTTATGTGGGACGAAGTACCTGGATGAAATCCAGGTTAAACTAAATCCATGAATGATATTTTTCCTGACTTCATACGCCCTTGAATTTTAGTGCGGTAAATTCATTTTAATTTCTTGATAATAAAACAGATAAAATTTATATTTTTGGCGATTTACCGCACTAACGGTATTTTGGGGGCCTATGCTAAG